>Ga0187809_10000045_pt1 | contig 93997 bp, 84 predicted proteins | sample NC_wetland_sal_i_8_FD_132415 | JGI IMG/M metagenome (GOLD analysis project Ga0187809, IMG submission 132415) | Wetland sediment microbial communities from Neuse River Estuary, North Carolina, USA - ASW_4 | ecosystem: Environmental > Aquatic > Freshwater > Wetlands > Sediment | place: USA: North... | reverse complement strand
TTAGGGATGACGACATGATTATGAGCGGATGGGGTGAATCCTCTCATAAAGCCCTTGCCGAGGCTGGCCTGACCATGGCGGACATTGACCTCTGGAATCTCTATGTAGCGTATCCCTTCGCCCTGCCCATGATGCTGGAGGCCATCGGAGTCTGTCATCCAGGTCAAGCGGGGAAATTTTTTATGGACGGGCATACATCACCGGGAGGCAAATGCCCGGTCTCAACAATTGGCGACGCTCTGGGAAGAGGACATACTGGGTCGGGGGTAAGTACGGCCACTTATGTAGAAACAGCTCGCCAATTGATGGGTAAAGCAGGGGCCAGGCAAGTGCGGGGCGTCAGGCATGTCTTTCAAAATACAGCCGGCGGTTCGGGAATGAACAATATTGCCACGGTCTGGGGGAGTGAAATAGAATGAGCGATTATTTCAAGCCGATTCCGGAGATACAGCCATGGACGGAGGATTATTGGAAGGCGACAAAGCGGCATAAGCTGCTGATTCAGCATTGCGAAAGTTGCGGCGTAAATATCTTTTACCCTAGGAAGTACTGCCCCGAGTGCTGGTCGGGCGACTTGGGCTGGATTGAAGCCAACGGCAAAGCAAAGATATACAGCTTTTCGGTGATGATGGATATGGTCGAGCCGAAGTTCATGGCGGACCTACCGTATGTCCTAGCCATGGTCAATTTAGAGGAAGGCGTCCGGATGACAACCCGAATTGTAGAATGCAGGCCGGAGGACGTTGCCATCGGGATGGAGGTGGAGGTGGTCTTTGAGGACATCTCTCCCGAATGTGCACTGCCGATGTTTCGACCAGTGAATCCCGCCCTTAGCCCCGCAAGGCCCTCTAATGACGAACAGACAGCCGAAGTATCCAAACAAACCGTTGTCATGGGACCGGAAACCTATCAAACAATCCGATACGAGGTCGGCGGAAACAACGGCTCGGTGTGTCGAATCACCCTGAACCGCCCGGGAAAATTGAACTCCATCAACCGGGTCATGGCCGAGGAACTGATTGACGCCTTCAAACGTGTAAAACAGGAATCCTCCGTTGGCGTGGTCGTCCTCACAGGTGCTGGAGAGAAGGCCTTTTGCACTGGCGGCGATTTAGACATATTCCCTTCTCTTGTTGAGCACGAAAGTGCACTGGACTGGCTGGCCCACAGTGGACTGGATGTGCAACGGGCTATTACTGGCTGCGAAAAGGTGGTTATTGGCGAGATTAATGGCCATTGCCTGGCCGGAGGTCTTGAGTTAGCCCTGTGCTGTGACCTGTTATATGCCAAGGAATCGGCCCAAATTGGTTTCACCGAAATCAACATGGGAATCCTCCCCGGCTGGGGCGGTACGGCACGAATTGTTCGCAGTATGCCGGTGTTCCGCGCTCGAGAATTGCTGTACAGCGGCAGCAAAAACTATACGGCTCGGGAAGTCTATGAAATGGGTTTGTTGACGCGGGTCTTCAAGGATGACGAGTTTGAAGAACAATGCAACCGGATGGTCCAGAAGATAGCTTCCAAGAAACCTAATGCTCTTCGGATAGCGAAGGAAATCATGGACAAGTCGACCGACGGTAGCGATATCGAAACGGCGCTGGCTGTCGAGCGAAACGGCATCCAGTGGCTCAGCAGTGCTCCGGACGTTCAGGAGACTCTCGCGCAGTTTCGTACCGCAGGCAAGTAAACTTGCAGCGGTGGTTGGAAATCAACATGCTACGGAATTTCAGGGCAGGAGGCATAGTAATGGACTTTAGTATGAGCGACGATCAGAGACTTTTGCGAGATACCGTAAAAAAGTTCTGCGCAAAGGAACTAACGAGAGAATATGTGCGCTGGCTTGATGAGAATGTGGATTTTGTCCCGCAAGAGCTATGGGAGAAGATTGCCAATCTGGGTCTGCTGGGTATCGGAGTACCAGAGGAGTACGGCGGATCCGGTGGGACCGTCATCGATAGCATGATTGTCATGGAGGAACTGGCTACAGCGGCGGTAGCGGTAGCCATCGGCGTCGGCACAACGATGGGTTTCGGGGCCGGCGCAATTTACAGGATGGGAAACGAAAAGCAAAAAAGATACTACCTTCCGCAAATCTCGGCCGGCCGGCTAAAATTCTGCATGGCGTTGACGGAACCGGGCGGGGGCACCGATATCCTGGGAGCCATTAAGACCACCGCGGTGAAGGAGGGCGACAAGTTTATACTTAACGGGCAGAAGGTTTTCATCACGGGGGCTCATGTAGCCGACTATATTGTCGCCATCGCCATCACCGACCCTACGGTCAAACGCGCACGCGGTCTGTCGGTGTTATTGGTCGATGCCAGGACGCCGGGTATCACCATTGTCCCCATCAAAAAGCTCGGGATCCATGCCTGCGGCACTAATGAACTCTTCTTCGACAATGTCGTCGTTCCGGAAGAAAACCTTCTCGGGGAACTCAACAACGGGTGGTACCAGTTGCTGCACGTTCTCAATCCGGAGCGAATTGGTACATCAGTTCTCTCTCTAGGTATTGCCAAGGCGGCGTATCAGGACGCGCTGGAGTACTCGCTGCAAAGGCATGCGTTCAACAAGCCCATCGGGCAGTTTCAGATCCTCCAACATTATCTGGTAGATATGGCCATTGCGATTGAAAACGCTCGAAATCTGATTTACAAGTCCTGCTGGCTAGCGGATACTGGGCAACCCTTCCATATAGAAGCCTCCATGGCAAAGATTGCGGCGGGCTACGCATCCCAAATTGCCGCCATCAACGGCATGGAGATTCTAGGTGGTTACGGATATTCGATGGAGTACGACATGCAGCGTTATTTCAGAGATTACAAGCAAATGATTTTTTCCCCCATCTCCGATGAAATGGCCAAAAATATGTTAGGTCAGTGGATGGGTCTGCCAAGGTCATATTGAATGCGATAGAATTACAAAATTGATAGGAGGGCTTAAAATGGAAGTTTTGGGCGATATTCTTGAGCGGGGGGCCCTGTTGTACCCCGGCAGGGAAGCCATAGTTTTCAAAGACACTCGAGTCACCTACAAGAAGATGAACGAGCGGGTGAATCAACTGGCTCATTATCTGTTGTCCCTAAGTCTTACTGGGGCCAAGCATATTGCTGTATTGGCAGAAAATTGCCATCAGTATGCCGAGCTGTACTTCGCGGCTGCCAAGGCCGGGCATGTAACAGTTCCTCTCAACTATCGGCTGTCTATCAGAGAAATGACGGAGATCGTAACCGATTCGTCGTGCAAAGTGCTGTTTTTTGGGAAAAGCCTTGCCTCTCAGGCTGGGGAGCTGTCGCAAAAGTTTGCCTTTAACGACGTTGTTTGTTTTGATGACCAGCGAGAGGATGCCCACTATTACGAGGGACTCCTGCCCAACTTTGCGAACACGAATCCCGAGATTACAGTGGATGAAAATCAAATGGCCATCCTGATGTACACCGGAGGTACAACGGGGAAACCCAAAGGCGTCATGTTGAGCCACCGTAGCCTCATGACATCCACCTATGATAACGCTCTGGTCTTCAAATTCGATGAGGAACCTAGCACCTGCTTCATCCTCCCGTTTTTTCACATATCTATGTGGCCTGTCCTTGCGGTGATGTTTGCGGGAGGAAAAGTCGTTGTTGCAGAGAGACCGGATCTAACTGAAATTATGAGACTCATTCAAGATGAGAAGTGCCAGCATATCAATTCCGTGCCTAGCATCTATAACTGGATGCTGATGCACCCCGATTTGGGGGAATATGACCTAAGCAGTCTCAAGATAATGAGTTATGCCGGATCCCCCATTGCCCCAGAGCTCTTAAAAAAACTCATTCACAAGTTTGGGAGCGTATTTTTTCAAATTTATGGAATGACCGAGGCTGGTCTAATCACGGACTTGCTGCCAGAAGATCACGTGGTGGACGGTCCTCTGGAATTGACAAAGCGGTTATCATCTTGTGGCAGGCAGTCATATTTCCCCAAGGTAAAGGTGGTCGGGCCAGACGGTAGGGACGTCGTGCCCCAAGAGATTGGGGAAATCATTGTAAAAGGAAAAAACATCATGCTGGGTTACTGGAACAACCCTGAGCAAACAGCGAAGGCGCTGAAAGACGGCTGGCTGTATACTGGAGACTTGGGAACCATCGATGAAGATGGGTATGTATATTTAGTCGATCGCAAAAACGACATGATTATCACCGGAGGCGAGAATGTCTATCCCCGAGAGGTGGAGGACGTAATTTATGAACACCCAGCCGTTATGGAGGTCGCAGTTTTCGGTGTTCCTGACGACAAATGGGGTGAATCGGTCAAAGCCATAGTCGTCCTCAAAGGAGGTATGACCCTTCGTGAAGACGAGCTCCAACAGTTTTGCAAAACGCGATTGGCCTCCTACAAGTGCCCTAAATCTGTGGAATTTAGGGACATACTTCCCAAGTCGGGAGTTGGAAAAATATTGCGGAGTAAATTGAAGGGGGAGTATTGGAAAAGTAAGGATAGAACGATCAACTAACACCAAATTGAACACTACACAGTCAGATAACAGGAAAATGATATTGCGGAAACAACCGATTCTAAGTAGGCACAATCTATGCCAGTACTAGGTGAGCGTGGATGTGGTTTTCATTGGGTGAGTGGCAATTAAGCATTCCCAATTCTTGCTTTGCAGTGCGAAACAGAACTTCTATTCGTCAGCGTTTTAACCATGCTCCCATCACCTCGGAAGGGGCATCGTAGCGGTTGCTGATCGGAAGGTAGGCCCCTTTTTACTCTGCCGCTATGTCGTTCGCTTCTACGAGGTCGTTCGGGTCTATCAGTTCGGTTGGCTTCGTAGTGGTATCGTTCTCTTCTGCCTTCATACGGATATGGGTCTATGGGTTTGCCGTCGACTGTATAGCTAGCATATTGCGCTTGACTAGCCTGTATTGCTGTCTTGGTTGTATTGGCTACCTCAGCTGCCAGCTACTTAGTCTGCATATGACGTCGGGCTCGCAAATCGGTGAAGGACTTGTAAAGAGCTTCATCAAGTCGAAATTCAAAATCAACCTGAATATTGGTCACTTGGCGATCTGGGAAATAGGAAATAAAATACAACGATCCATTTGGTAATAGATAAAGAATGCCGTCGTGATTATGGTGGAGCACATACTTGCGAATGGATTCAGGCAGCGATATTTCGTAGCTGTTGTTCCACGCTTGCAACTCATAGACCTTTTCGCTCCCCAGTCGCCAGCGGAGAACGTCATTGTGGAGTTGCCATTCGGAGTAATGTTCATCAAGGACCAGTGGATGTCGGAATGTAAGTTGCTGGCGTAAGACTGTGCAATCATCGTTTTCATTGACCCCGTGGCAAAACGCATATTGCCCAGCTACTTCGAAATCGTCGATAAAATAGACGCCCTCCCCGAAAACTGCATGGGCCCCAAACCTGGAATTTCCAAATTCCATGCGTTCGCCTCTAAAATAACATTGTTCGTCAAGAACGTCTCTTGCTTCCCTACGTGAAATTCCTCTATAAACCGTAAATGTCCGTGACACGTGTCCTTCTCCTTTCTTACGTTCACGCGAAGGATAGCTCTGTTTGCTGTACACGAGAGAAATGACAGGCACAGGATACCGAGTGGCTGATGAAACCGTTCACTCGGCATCCTGCAGGAGGTGCCCAATAGCATTCAATCAAGTTGTCACGCTATCTGGTGCCATGCCATCGTCAACGGAACCGGAAGAGGTGGTGTGAACGGTTTGTGTAATTTTACCGTATTCCTCGTCCGTCAAAATAGACTTGTCATTCTTCATCAGTCCCCAGTAAACCAGCATCCCAACTACCAGGCTAAAGAACCACCCGCCGGACCAGAGGAAATGGAGACCTGGAATGATCAGCCCGAGAGCTGCTACAACCCATCCAATAATCAATGCATACACAGCACGAGTGTTTAGACCCTTAGAATAATCGTAGCGTCCTGAGGGTGTGTACAACTCAAGCAAATCTAGTTTCCGTTTGCGGACCAGCCAGTAATCAGCGATGGCGATTCCGTCAAAGGGTCCAAGCAAAATTCCGTATGTCCCCAACCACCCAAAGATATAGTTGCCGAAGTGAGCCAGTACATACCACGGCTGGAGCAGAAGTGCAAGGAGACCAGTGATGATGGCTCCAACTGCAAAGGTGATTCGGCGTGGCCAAAGGTTTTCAAAAGCACGGGCGGGTGCCATTACGTTGGCACCAACATTAATGGTCACGGATGACAGGATAACTACAATGCCTGCCAAGATGACAACTCAGAGCGGGAACTTGACAATCAGGTCAACCGGATCCCAGAAGGCTTGATGAAATACAATCACCGTTGCAGAGGTTACGGCAATTCCGATAAAGGAGAATACAGCCATAGTGAGAGGCATGGACCATGACTGGGCTACCATATGCCCTTTCTGCGTGCGGGCATAACGTGTGTAATCAGGAATGTTCAAGGCCATGGTTGCCCAGAAGGCTATGACGCCAATCACCGACGGGTAGAAAATTGCCCAGAATTTCATACCGTGAACCGTTGCGGGGGCCGAAAGCATGTGGCCAAAACCATGAGCCGCCGAAACTCCCCAAATCAACAAGGCAATTGAGCCGACGATAAAGATGGGGGCAGCAATTTGTGCTAGTTTTCCAATAGCTTGGGGTCCACGCATGGCGATGACGACATTAATTACCCAAAAAATCAGAAAACCAACGATCAAATGCCCACCAATGTGGTTCCATCCAGAGAATAGACGCCCTAGAATTGCGTCTACGGCCTGCCCGCCATACCAAGAGTTGATTCCGAACCAGCCAGCTGCAATGATGCCGCGAGCAAGAGCGGGCACGTGGGCCCCACGTTTGCCAAACCAAAGGCGAGCAAACACGGGATAAGGAATTCCAAACTTGGTACCGGCATGTGACACGAGCAGGATTGGAATGAGTACAATCACACTGCCGAGAAGTACAGTTAATACAGATTCCCACCAGTTCATGCCTAGTGTAATCATGCCGCCCGCCATTGAGTAGGTTGGCAAACAAATACTCATGCCAATCCACAATGTTGCAAACTTTGAGCCGGGCCAAGAGTGCTCTTCTTCCGTACATGGACGTAAGTCGTCGTTCCACATTGCATGGTTCGTATTCACTTTGGAAACGCTTTCTTCGGTAAGTACGACAAGTCCGTTCGTGTCAACTTGTTGTGGCAATACCATCCCCTCCTGAAATATTTGAGATGCAATCAAAATAGATTCAGAATTCAGTTTTATTGTATATGAGGTCTATGGCATGATCAAGACTCCATCACAAACATTTGCAAATAATTATATGAACTTTACGAATTCTATGGTCAGATAAGCTCGAAAAAAGTAGATAGGCTCAACGCCCAACTGAGTTACCCAGTCCAGTTGGAGCATGGTGATGCATACGTTTCATCTCTCTAAATCATGGATTTCGACACGGTCTGCGACAAAAAGCTTCCCCTGTGTGTGTCTATTCCAGTCCGAGGTCGTCTTTCATCTTGTCAATACCGCGCCGAAGCATCTCAAGAATGATTTCATGCTGGGTTCCTTCAGGCGTGATAAGACTTTTATGGAGAGAGATATAGTCGCGAATGGCATTGATTTCTGCTACCAAGTCAGAATCCAAATGGACATTTACCGTTTTTGCCCGATTGCGGTTAAGAACGCAGTATTTCCCACGAAGCGTGACCAGTTCTCCGTTGGAAACCGCAAAATCTCCTTCTGAAACTACTTGGTGTGGCAGGTATATGAGTTCTCCAGAAAAATATACCTGTTGGTAGTCGTCAGAGAAGTGAATATCAATACTGGCATCTTCACTTTGGTTGAGATCGCGGATCTGGCGGGACAGTTTTAAATTCTTGGGTGTATTGCGAAGTATGACTTCAGCCATCATCTATGATCCTTTCACAAGGACGTTTTGCTCCGTTTCTTCCATTGCCGCCGCGTCCTCCGTGGCACTACCATCTGCTGGCTCCAGTTCTTCTTCTGGAACGCCTTCAAGGATGCGGACGTCATCCTCGAGTTGAAGATTATACTCGAAACCGTTCTCCCCCAGATAGGCGCTGACCACTGTGGCTTGAAGTTCGTTCTTATCTGTTTGAACCGCTACAAAATCCAGCACCGAGAAAGCGGGCTGAATGTAGTGACGGTCCAGCAGGAACGGTAATACAGTGCTGCGTTTGTAGACATTTCGCTGTTTTCCACTACCAGTATCCAATAGTGAAAATTTTTCCCTTTCATCAAGGACAACTCCCAGGTAACCCTTATCAGCCCACCGTTTAATAGTTGACATGTCCACTGATTTGCCAGTACTGCTCGAAATCACCTGAGTGATTTCCTTCGAATTAATATACCCCTTTCTTTCCTCTTCCTGTTCCTGAACCATCTTCAGTTCGGTTTCTAGATTTTCAAGAAGCTTTCGCTCCGATTCGATACGTTCTCGAACACGCTGGAGTTGAGTTCTGATTTGTTCACTTTTGGTGCGTTTCATGTTCGTCTATTCCCCACCTGGTGTAGTGCGTTCAGATAACCTTGGGAATATCTTAGCACACCGCCCCAATAGCTTCTACCCTGTTTCTGGTATGCGTATACATCAATGCGACCGAATGATATTCCAGTATGCAATCAAAAACAATGTAAAATATAAATGATTGACTATTATGCATATTTGGTCTAAGATGAAGGCGCGTTGATGAAAATCCGTATTCCGATGACGGCAGACTCCAATGGAGGCACATACAGAGAGGGGAACAGTATCTTCCTGGGTTGTGGAGAAGAGGATTATGAAAGAGAGGAGGCCGTTAGGTTTACCAACGTTTATATGAATCTTCAGTTAACAGGAACGTGGCTCATGAGTTTTTAGGAGGTGCACAGCCAATGCCAAAATCGAGACCCGCTGGGTCGAATGTGGTCGAAAATTTCCAGGAAATGGTTTCAGCGTTGACGCCTATGGAAGCGTTTACGGAAGCCAATCGCTGTTTGTTTTGTCAAGACGCTCCGTGCACCGCAGCTTGCCCAACCAGCGTCGACGTTCCCATGTTTATCCGCAAAATCAGTACCGGCAACCTGAAAGGGTCAGCCAAGACGATTATGGATGCGAATCCGTTGGGCGCCAGTTGTGCTCGTATCTGTCCAACCGAAGAGTTATGTGTTGGTGCTTGTGTATTGAATGAGCTGGATGCACCTATCATGATTGGTAAACTGCAACGCTACGCCACCGATTATCTCGTGCAACACAACATTCAGCTCTATCAGGCAGGTTCCGCAAATCAGCACAAAATTGCCATTGTGGGAGCAGGTCCGGCCGGTCTCAGCGCAGCCCGTGAATTGGCTTTACTGGGGTACGAAGTGACTCTGCTTGATGCACACGAGAAGGGTGGCGGACTGAATTCCTACGCTGTTGCACCCTTTCGGTTACCACAAGCTATCCCATTGTGGGAAGTGAATCAAATTCTCGAACTGGGAGTGCAATTGAAAAATGGTGTGACAGTTGGACGGGACATCACCGTCGAAGAGCTGACGGAAAACTATGACGCCGTGCTTGTTGCTGTTGGTATGGGGAAAATTCAGTCTCTCGAAATTCCTGGAGAAAATCTGGAAGGCGTGTACGATGCTCTAGACCTGATTGAACAAACCAAAGATGGAGATCCCACGCAGGTGCACTTGGGCGCAAAGGTGGTCGTTATTGGAGCCGGGAACACGGCGATTGACGCTGCCACAACGGCGAAACGGCTAGGGGCCGAAACTGTACAGATTCTTTATCGTCGGACAGAGCACGAAATGACGGCATATCCCTTCGAGTACGACTTTGCAAAACAGGATGGGGTCGAGTTCCGGTGGCTCACCGCCCCCACACGAGTTCTAGGAACCCATCACGTTGAGGCCGTCGAATGCGTTCGAATGGAACTTGGAGAACCGGACGAAAGAGGTCGCCGCCGGCCACAACCTGTGCCCGGATCAGAGTTTACCGTTGAAGTGGATAATGTCATCTTTGCCGTGGGTCAGCAACGTCGTACGGATGTATTTGATGATTTTAGACTGAAACACAGCCGTGGAGTGGTTGAGGTGGATGAAAGCTTTCAGACGAGCCGTCCTGGGGTATTTGCTGCAGGAGACTGCACGTTTGCTGGAGGCGGTAGAAACGAAGCCACAGTAGTTCTGGCCGTACAACAAGGAAAACAGGCTGCTGCCGCAATTCATCGCCAAGTCAGTGAAAAGTACGCCGCAATACAGGGCGTATCCAAGGAGGGATGAGTGGTGGCAGACCTTAGTATCAATATCGCTGGTCTCCAATCACCGAATCCATTTTGGCTCGCTTCGGCACCACCCACCAACAGCGGATATCAGGTCATGCGTGCCTTTGAGGCTGGATGGGGCGGTGCCGTATGGAAAACCCTAACGGACAAGCCAGTTGTCAACGTCAGTTCACGCTTTGGCGGATTGCGACTTAATGGCAAGCGCATGGTGGGCTTTAATAACATCGAGCTCATCACAGACCGCCCGTTGGAAGATAATCTCAGGGAGATTAGAGAGGTGAAGAAGCGGTTTCCGGACAGGGTGATTGTCGCATCTGTCATGTTGGAACCAATTCAGGAAATCTGGAACGATGTCTTTGCACGGATTGAGGACGCAGGCGTAGACGGCTTCGAACTTAATTTTGGTTGTCCACATGGAATGGCGGAGCGGGGTATGGGAGCCGCCATTGGCCAGCACCCGGACCTCATCAGGCAGCAGACAGAGTGGGCAAAGGCAGCAACGAATCTGCCTGTCGTAGCCAAACTAACGCCCAACATCACAGATATTCGCCATGCAGCCAGAGCCGCCAAGGAGGGTGGAGCGGATTGCGTAAGCATGATTAACACCATAAATTCCCTCATTGGGGTGAATCTAGATACCTGGGATACTATCCCCAATGTGGATGGTCAAGGAGCACATGGTGGCTATTGCGGACCCGCAGTCAAGCCTATTGCTCTCCATATGGTGGCGGATTGTGCGCGCGATTCCGCTCTTGGAATTCCCATTTCCGGCATCGGCGGTATCAGTACCTGGCGGGATACTGTGGAGTTCATGTTAATGGGTGCTACCAGTGTTCAGGTGTGCACGGCTGTCATGCAACACGGCTTTCGGATTGTTGAGGACATGATTGAGGGCTTGAACAACTATCTAGACGAGAAGGGCATTGCCAGTGCTATGGACCTAGTTGGCAAATCCGTTCACAAGTACACCGAGTGGGGACAACTCAACCTCAATTACAAGGTTGTAGCAGATATTGATGATGACAAGTGCATCAACTGCAACAAGTGCTATATCTCCTGTGAGGATACAGCGCACCAGGCTATTAAGATGGTTCCGGAACCAGTAGGCAGCGCACATCCCTATCGTCTGGAGGTTGATGCAAAGGCATGCGTAGGTTGCAATCTCTGCTATGAAGTGTGCCCCGTGGATGCTATCACCATGGTGCCTCAAAATACGGGCGAGCCAAAAACTACTTGGCAAGATAGTGGTGTCGAGTGTCTGCTTCCAGAGGTTGATTAACAGATTGAGTACAGGGAGGGGATAACGTGAAGAAACTGATTAAGAACGGGATTGTCGTAACGGCTGACAATGTACAACACGCTGACGTCGCCATTGAGGACGGTGTCGTTACGGCTATAGGCCAGGGCTTGCCGGAAAGTGGCGCTGAAGTTATTGGCGCAAAGGGGTGCTATGTGTTTCCAGGCGGTATCGATCCACATACGCACCTGGATATGCCCTTTGGTGGAACGGTGACCATTGACGATTTTGAGTCAGGAACCATAGGTATGGCTGCTGGCGGAACCACAACCATTGTGGACTTTTGTATGCATGAAAAAGGGAAGTCCCTGCGACACTCCCTCAATGTATGGCATGAGAAGGCCCGCGGGAAGGCCGTCATTGACTATGGATTCCATATGATGGTGGGCGACCTGAGGTACGAAATTCTTGATGAAATTCCCACGCTGGTAAACGAAGAAGGCGTCAGTTCATTCAAGGTATTTATGGCTTACAAGAACAACTTACAAGCTGAAGACAAAACACTGTTTCGTGTGCTACAGCGGGCAAAAGAGGCAAAGGCACTGGTTCAGGTACACGCTGAAAACGGCGATGTCATTGACGCTTTGGTGGAAGATGCTTTGGCTGCAAGCAAGGTGGAGCCAAAATATCATGCGCAAACCCGACCACCAGAGGCAGAGGGTGAAGCTACTGGACGAGCCATCGAATTGGCGCGGCTTGCCGGAGCTCCCCTGTATGTCGTTCATGTAACCTCGAAAGAAGCTCTGGAAAAAATCAGCGAAGCCAGGCGCCGTGGGCAACTGGTCTTTGGTGAAACCTGTGAACAGTATCTTGTCTGTGATGAGACCGACTACGAACGTCCCAACTTTGAAGGGGCGAAGTATGTCATGTCTCCACCCATTCGGGAAAAGTCCCATCATGAGGCACTGTGGAATGGACTGTTCAACGGAGACTTGATGGTGGTTGGGTCTGATCACTGTTCTTTCAATTTTAAAGGCCAGAAGGATTTGGGCAAAGACGACTTTTCGAAGATTCCCAATGGAGGACCTTCCGGAGAAGACCGCATGGCGATCCTTTACGAACACGGTGTCGTGCAGGGGCGCATTAGTCTTTCAAAATTTGTAGATCTGACGTCGACGACGGCTGCAAAGCTATTTGGTCTATTCCCGAAAAAGGGAACCATCGCAATAGGTTCCGACGCAGACCTGGTCATTTGGGATCCCGATATGGAACGCACTCTCTCCGCAGAAACCCACCACCTGCGCTGCGATTACTCCCTGTTTGAAGGGTTTAAGGTTCACGGCAAGGCACGGGATGTTCTGGTTCGCGGAGACTTTGTCTTCAAGGATCATGAGTTTGTAGGCAAGTTAGGTTCAGGTCAGTACGTCCGTCAGAGGCCGTTTGACTACAAATAGGGCGTTGGTGTTTCCTTTTGAACTTTACATTTTGTACACGGACGGCTGGTGGGACTCTGAAGCTCGTCGCGACACCAGTGCTGGCGGTCCGTACACACTGAGAGGAGACTGGAAATGATGGCAAGAACAGTAAACATTGGATTGATTCAAGCGAAAAATGACGTAAATGGGGACAGACCTGTTGCGGAGCACAAGGAGGCTGCCATTGAGAAGCACTTGAAGCTGATTAACGAAGCCGCTAACCAAGGTGCCCAAATTGTGTGCCTGCAGGAGATTTTCTATGGTCCCTATTTCTGCGCCGAACAGTCAACCAAATGGTACGATGCGGCAGAACCCATTCCTGACGGCCCCACCATCAAGTTAATGCAGGGCGTCGCGAAAAAACACGGCATTGTTTTGATTGTTCCCATCTACGAAGAGGCCATGGCCGGTGTTTACTACAACGCTGCCGCAGTTATTGACGCGGATGGCACCTACTTGGGCAAGTATCGCAAGCAACACATTCCCCATGTACAGGCTGGAGAAACCCCGGCAACAGGATTCTGGGAAAAGTACTATTTCAAACCGGGCAACGGTGGTTACCCCGTCTTTGATACAGCCTTTGGCAAAATCGGCGTGTACATCTGCTATGACCGTCACTTCCCGGAGGGCGCGCGGATTTTGGGCCTGAACGGCGCGGAAATCGTGTTTAATCCGTCCGCGACTGTGGCGGGGCTATCTGAGTATCTGTGGAAGTTGGAGCAGCCCGCTCATGCTGTGGCAAACGGCTACTATGTGGCCGCCATTAATCGTGTTGGTTTTGAGGCACCGTGGAACATGGGTGAGTTCTATGGCCAGTCCTACCTAGTAGATCCTCGTGGGACCTTTGTCAAGGTCGCTTCTCGGGACAAGGACGAGGTGTTGGTGGCGGAAATGGATCGCGAAGTCATTCGAGAGGTGCGGAACACGTGGCAGTTCTATCGTGATCGCCGGCCAGAAGCCTATGACGAGATGGTTCGGTTACTTCCATAAGTAACGATAAGTATGTAATGCTACGAAAATTCATGTGGTACACAGTCGCTCGGCAAAAGGGGTGTGTTGGATGGAACGGTCCGAAGTGATGGACAAACAAGCAAAGTACCTAACAGGTGTGTCAAACTATTACCAGGAACCATTGGTCATGGTCAGGGGTGACGGGAAGTACCTGTATGACAGCGAGAACCGCGCCTACCTGGACTTTTTTGGCGGAATTCTGACAGTCAGCGTTGGCCACTGCAACGAAAAGGTGAACAAACGTATTCACGAACAGGTGGACACCCTGCAACACGTTTCAACCCTCTATCCTACGATTCCGATGGTTGAACTGGCAGAGAAACTGGCGGCGCTGACTCCTGGAAGGCTACAAAAGAGCTTCTTTACCAACAGCGGCACAGAGGCCGACGAAACGGCAGTGCTTCTGGCTCAGGTTTACACAGGACGGAGGGAAGTCATCGCCTTTCGTCATGCTTACCATGGCAGATCGCAGCTCGCTATGTCGCTGACTGCCCATGCCCCCTGGCGCAGTGGCCCAACGGCCATCCCAGGCATTAAACACGCGCACAACGCCTACTGTTATCGCTGTCCCTTCGGAATGACCTATCCGAATTGTGATTTGCGCTGCGCAAAAGATGTGGAAGAGTTGATTCAAACCACCACGTCGGGCCAAATTGCCGCAGTGATTGCTGAGCCGATTCAGGGCGTTGGCGGCTTCATCACACCACCACCCGGATATTTTCAGGAACTGCATCGGATTACCAAGGAATACGGTGGTCTCTTTATTTCCGACGAAGTTCAGACGGGTTGGGGGCGCACCGGCAAGTACATGTTTGGCATCCAGCACTGGGGGGTGGAACCTGATGTGATGACATCCGCCAAAGGCATGGCCAACGGCACGCCTATTGGCTGGACCATTACTACACCTGAAGTGGCGGAAGCATTTACTGGACTAACGATTTCCACCTTTGGTGGAAACCCGGTGAGTATGTCTGCTGCCATGGGGACACTGGAAGTCATTGAAGAGGAGAGCCTTATCGACAATGCCGAAAAAGTCGGGACGCAACTGATGGGCGGCCTGGAAGAACTGAAACAGACCTATTCCATGGTCGGGGACGTTCGCGGCAAGGGTCTGATGATTGGCGTCGAGTTCGTCCATGAAAACAAGCGACCTGCGCCAGATTTGACGCTGGCCTTTATGGAAGCGACGAAAAAGCGGGGACTGCTGCTTGGCAAAGGAGGTTTGTACGGGAATGTTATTCGTGTCGTGCCAGGTTTAAATATTACATCGGCCGATGCCGCGGAAGCATTGAAAATCATGCAGGAATCCCTTACCGAGATTTCCGCAGGGGTTTCCTTGGCGTAGAGGGCCGAAGCAAAACGGTCAAAGCCACTAGACGCCGGGAAACAAGGGCGAGGTACCAGATAAATCGGCATGGAACAGGAGGCGTAGCTAATGCGCATCGGCTTGCCAACGGAGATTAAGCCGCGAGAGTTCCGCGTAGGGTTGACACCAGCCGGAGTGAAGGCGTTGGTCGACGCAGGTAATACCGTCATTGTGGAGCGGAACGCAGGGCTGGAAAGTGGCTTCCCGGACACAGAATATGAGTCCGCAGGTGCTCAGATGGGGAGCGCTGCAGACGCATGGTCGGGCGAAATGGTGGTCAAGGTCAAGGAACCTCTTGAGTCCGAGTATTCGTATTTTTATGAAAATCAAATTCTGTTCACCTATCTGCATTTGGCTGCAAACCAGCCGCTCACGGAGGCCTTGCTTGCCAGTGGGGTTACGGGCGTAGCCTACGAGACCATTCAACTGGCCAACGGGTCCCTGCCACTCCTGGCACCCATGAGTGAGGTGGCGGGACGGATGGCGGTCCAGGAAGGAGCACGTTTTCTGGAGAAACCTTCTGGTGGTCAGGGTATCTTGCTGGGTGGCGTGCCCGGCGTTCTGCCAGGCCGTGTCGTAGTCGTTGGCGGTGGAATCGTGGGTAGTCAGGCCATGCGAATGGCTGTCGGTTTTGGCGCAGATGTCACCGTCCTGGACGTGAACGCAGCACGGCTGCGGGAAATTGATGAGATCTACGCCGGCCGGGTCAAGACGCTCATGTCCAATACTTACAACCTACGCGAGGCGGTTCGTACCGCGGACTTGGTGGTGGGTGCCGTGTTGGTACCGGGATCGCGCGCGCCCAAGCTGGTCACCCGCGACATGATTGCGCAAATGAGGGAAGGTGCTGTAGTGGTGGATGTTGCGGTAGATCAGGGAGGATGCATTGAAACGGCCGATCACGCCACGACCCACGATTATCCCACCTACGTTGTGGATGGCGTTGTCCACTACTCCGTGGCCAATATGCCAGGGGCGGTGCCGAGGACGTCGACCTTTGCCTTAACCAACGCCACCATGCCCTACGTTCTGCGGCTTGCAGCTCATGGAATCCATGCGCTGACCCAAGATGAGGCGTTTCTCCAAGGCGTCAATACGGCTCACGGGAAGGTTACGTACAAAGGAGTGGCAGACAGTTTCAAGATGGAATACGAGGATGCCCATGAGGTGCTGGCTGAAGTGGAAGCGACAGTATAAAACGGTATTGCACAATGCTTGAAAGGGGCAATCACATGAACACAGGATCCGAGCTCAAGAATTTTATTGGTGGCCAGTGGGTTGATGCACGGTCTTCCGAAACGCTGGTTGTTCCAAATCCGGCAACAGGCGAGACACTGGCAGCGGTTCCGCTGTCTTCAGAGGAAGATGTGGCGGCGGCTGTAGCAGCTGCGCAAAGGGCTTTTGCCACATGGAGCCAAACCGCCGTTCCCCGCCGTTCCCGCATTCTGTTTAAGTTTCAGCAGTTGATGGTGGAACACTGGGAAGAATTAGCACGACTGGTAACGATGGAAAATGGCAAGAGTTACAGCGAAGCCTATGGCGAGGTGCAGCGCAGCATTGAGTGTGTGGAATTCGCAGCTGGTGCACCTACACTGATGATGGGCACGCAGTTGCCGGATATTGCAACTAATATTGAATCCGGCGTATATCGCTATCCTGTAGGAGTCATCGCCGGCATTACGCCATTCAACTTCCCGTTGATGGTGCCCACATGGATGTTCCCGCTCGCAATTGCCTGTGGCAACACCTTTGTTCTTAAGCCGTCAGAGCGCACACCGCTGTCTTCTGTTCGGTTAGCAGAATTGTTGGTGGAAGCAGGGCTGCCTGACGGTGTGTTGAACATTGTTCACGGTGCCAAGGATGTGGTCAACGGTGTGTTGAACCATCCGGGAATCAAAGGGGTTTCTTTTGTCGGATCACAACCGGTAGCGGAGTATGTATACAAGACCGCAGCGGCCAATGGCAAACGGGTTCAAGCTTTGGCTGGTGCCAAGAACCACACCATTGTCATGCCGGATGCTGACTTGGAGACTGCCTCCACAGAAATCATCAAAGCAGCCTTTGGCTCTGCTGGTGAACGCTGCATGGCTACGGCAGTAGTGGTTGCAGTGGGGGACACTGCAGATGACCTCGTTGCACGCTTAAAACAAAAGGCAGACGACATCAAAATCGGCAACGGTCTAGACGAGGGGGTCTTCCTGGGCCCGGTGATTCGGGAGACGCAGCGCCATCGCGCGATTCAATACACGGCCATCGGCGTCGAGGAAGGCGCGACGTTAGTGCGCGACGGCCGCGAGGAGACGTTGGCGCAGGGCTACTTTGTTGGCCCCACGATTTTGGACAATGTCACGCCCGACATGAAAGTTTGGCAGGATGAGATTTTTGCGCCAGTTCTTTGTGTCGCTCGCGCTGACACCCTTGAGGATGCCATTGCTCTGGCGAATCAGTCGAAGTTTGCCAACGGTTCCTGTCTGTTCACGGACAGCGCCCGAAACGTGCGCAAGTTCCGGGAAACCATCGACGCGGGCATGCTGGGCGTGAATGTCGGGGTGCCGGCGCCCATGGCCTTCTTCCCATTCTCTGGGTGGAAGGATTCTTTTTACGGAGACTTGCACGTCAACGGCCGCGATGGCGTCGAATTTTACACTCGCCGTAAGATGCTGACGGCACGTTACGTGTAGGGTAAACGCGTTACGTGCAAGGGTGACTCCGCTGCCTGTAGGGTCATCGTATAGGAACTGTGTAAGGTAACCTGTGCGACGTCTAAGTTTGATGCTATCAATAAGGAAGCCGCTTGGCCCCGCTGCGGGGCGAGCGGCTTTCGTGGTACGCCCAGCATGGGCGGGATCTTTAGGGTGAAAGTCCCGAACGGGGGGCGACACACCTACCGTTAGCCAAGAGCAGTGGTGTCCATCGCGAGGTGGAATCTGAAGGAAGCTGGAGGCAAACTCTCGACCCGAGGGACACGAATCACATTTGAGGCTAGCCGGACGAGTTGCCCACACACATAAAGTCCGAAGTCGCCGAGGGCTATGACGGTAGATGTGGCGGGTACATGAGAGGAAAGAGTCCCTTGTTATCTGGGGAGGTCTGTTTGGTACGCTAGCAAGACTAGTAACCGTCGTCGAGAAGCGATGCTGAACAGGCAGAAGTCAGCGGACGCCATAGTACAGCGACAAGCGCTTGTCGCTGGAAGGGCTGAACATGAAGTGAGGGTAGACTGTATGCGTTCGTAGAGCGACGTGGGAAGACCATGGAAACGAAAGTTTCTTGGTTACAGCTTTCTATCCCAAAAGCGGGCACCGATTCGGCTAGCCGAGAAGACAATGCAACGGTTTAAAGAACGTGTGAGGGAAATTACAAGTCGAAGCCGTAGCATGTCCATCCAGGAAAGGATACGCCAACTCAATACCTATATGATGGGCTGGGTGGCGTACTTCCGCTTGGCGGAAATGAAAGGACAGTGCAAACAATTTGACCAGTGGATTCGCCGTCGTCTACGAATGTGTATCTGGAAGCAGTGGAAGAGGGTTCGCAAAAGGATACGTGAGTTGCGCGCACTCGGACAGCCTGACTGGATTGCGTTCATGCTGGCAAACTCACGTAGAGGATCTTGGGAAATAGCGAGAAACCTAAACAACGCTGTGAACAGTACCTACTTTGACCAGTTGGGATTGAAAAGTTTGGAGGAGAGATACCTAGAACTTCGTAGTACTTTGTGAACCGCCGTATGCGGATCCGCATGTACGGTGGTGTGAGGGGACGGGGGCTAGCCGTCCCCTCCCACTCGATCCATGGTTTTGCGGAGTATGTGGTGAACCTAAGGTCCAACTACCTTGTTTTCGCCGCGAGGGAACAGCAACTCCGATTGGCTAGTACTGAATACGATTTGAAAATTTTAGAACGTAACCGCTTAGGGCTGTATTGTTTGCTACATGGCTACATGCATCTACGAAAACACAAATACTGACAAGTGTGTGTCCATCTTTTTTCCACTATTCCATACTGTCCAATGTTGTGTATATTTAGGTTGAATCGATAGATCTGGGCAACTTTCGATAATGTTCGACACCTAGCGACAGGTCTTTCGTATTCACTAAAAATTAGAAATTCATACATGACCTTACCGGAATGCTGTGCTGTGCAGATTGGTAGGAGGTGCAGGAGAAACAAACACGGAAAAAGATCAAGGTAATAGGGAACGGGGGACGGCTTCGTGGAAAAGAAGAATCGGCGTCGCACGTACGTTATCGGCGGCGGAGTTGTGGTGGTGGCAATTGTCGCCTACCTGATGCACGGGTGCCAAGATGGTAGTGTCGCACCTCTGTTACGAAAGGCGAATCCGTAAAAACGTATTTTTCCAATATTAGCGTACCTGCTTCGGTAGACACAAGTGGCTCCATCGTCTTGAAGCTAACACCGAAGGACCTCAATGGTGCAAATATTGGGGCAAATCATACGGTCACTGTGACAGACGGGGACGGTCACACGTATAAGGCTGTGTGGAACAGTAACGGACACTATTATGAGGTTACACTCAGCGAAACCAGGACGGGAACGTATTCATTCACTGCAAAGGTTGATGGAAGGACTCTGTCCGGTAACTTTGAAGTCAGTGTAAAAGCGGGTCCTGTAGATGGTGGCACATCTACAGTCACATCACCTGACGTTAACCACATGAATAGTGACCTTGTTGTAACCGTAGTTCCGAAAGATGCCTATGGCAATCCGATGGGACCAGGACAGACTGTGACGGTTACAAACGGCGATGGAAAAACCCTTGAAGCAACATGGAGCAGCAAGGCCGGTGGATATACTGCTGTGTATTCGAAGTTGCCAGCAGGTACCTACACCTTCTCTGCCACAGTCAACAGCGTCAGGCTCACCCAAACATCTCGTACCATCGTGAAGGGTCAACTTCTCCCCTCTGATACTACGATTCACGCACCTGCTGTAGTCAGCGCTGATGACGGGCAGGTGACCGTCACGGTGGTTCCAGTCGAAGGTGACACAAAGAACGCTTCCTATGAGTCCCCTCTTGGGTCTGGGCACAATGTCGTGGTTTATGATAACAAGGGCAAGAAATTGACGGCATCGTGGAATGCTGCGCGACAAGCCTATCTGGCTACCTTCACAGAGACGGTGGCAGGGAACTATACGTATCATGCCATTGTCGACGGCGAGGCCATTACTCATACCGCCAGTGTGACGGTAACGCCAGGGGTATTTGATCCAGCCACGTCAACCATTTTGATACCCTCAACGCTGACAGCCAACGGTCAGCTCACGGTGAGGGTTATCGCAAAGGACAAACATGGCAATCTCCTTACCTCGTCCCATGTCGTGAAGGTGTCAGACGGTGCGGGTCACCAAGAGGTTGCCACGTGGAACGTGACCCATGGCGATTACGAGGCGAAATTTACGGAGACAAAGGCGGGGCCGTATCACTTTACGCCCATTGTGGACGGCGGTGTGCAGAGCGGGCCATTTTCTTCTAATTCTACTGACAGTCTGGTGGTGAAACCGGGGTCGGTTAGCACTGGTCAAAGCAGCATGGTGTCTCCGGGCTCCGTCACAGCTGGCGATAGCATCACCGTGAAGGTGGTTCCACGGGATGGGTTTGGCAACGAACTCGGGTCGGGCCACACAGTGACTGTCTCCGATGGCAGCGGCCATACACTAACAGCAACTTGGAACGCTGCCCAAGAGAACTATGAGGCCGTCTTTTCCGGCGATTCTGAGACAGGCGCCTATACGTTTACGGGTAAGGTGGATGGAATTGCTATCAACGAGACTTCCACGACTACCGTTGTGCCCGCGGTGACAAGCGCCCTGGATTCTACGGTAACGGCGCCGAGCGCGGAATTGACCGGAAATCCTATAACAGTCAAGGTAGGTCTAAAAGACTCGTATGGGAACTCCCTTGGTTCTGGGCACACCGTGACGGTATCCGATGGTGGCACGCCGGTTTCAGCCTCTTGGAACAGCAACGATGATGATTACGAAGCGAGTCTGACGGAAAGTGCAGCAGGCACCTACGCCTTCCACGCCACAGTAGACGGCACGGCACTTTCAGAAACAGCGGTCACTGTCGTGAGTTGGGCGCCTGCTCCGGGTTTGTCGCAGACACCTGGTGCTTCGCAGGGAAGTTTGATAGGTACCACCACTGTAACTGCGCACCCGAATCAGGCAGGGGATTCACTGCTCTATGTGGTGTCGTCGACTTCTGTGTCTACGCCGCTGCAGCATGACGCTGCACCGACAGGCAGTGGGGTCCATACCAATGGAAACAATCTGATGGTTGTGCCAGGGGATTATGTGGGAATCTATGAAGTCAACAGCAGTAACATGGTCGTGTCGTTCAGTCAGATTGAAATCACGACAGGAGAGATCACACCGCCAACGATTCAAGACACCGCGGCAGACAATGGAACCTACGTTACCAACGTCAACAATACCACTGGCACCATGGGCGTGAATGTGGCTTACGACACGACGGTATCGGAATTGACGGGATCCGTCGAGTCTACCGATGGTTCCACACTGAGTTATCAAGTGATGGATAACTTGGGAAACCCGTTGTCTGGCTCAACGGCTTTAACCAGTGGCGATAAGTTGGTGGTGACTGCGTCCAACGGGAAGACAGTGTCTACCTACTCCATCGCCGTGGCCAAGGATCCCAACACAGCCATTGTTTCAACCAACGCCTCCTATGTTACAAGTGTCAGTAGCACCTCTCCAAGGAGCGTGGACGTTAGTTTCGGTACCACAGCTACCGAGTTGGAGGGGGCGATTGCATCCACCGATAGCTCCGCACAGACTTACCAGGTCGTTGCGTCTGATGGGACAACGCCTGTAACTGGGGCGCTATCTACTGGCAATGAGTTGATTGTGACGGCAGCAGATGGGACTACAAAGGACATCTATACAATCAAGGTGGACATAAGCCAAAGCGGCTCTACAATGGGGGCCACTCCACCCATCCTTAATGCGGGCGACTCTGTAACCGTGACTGTCATCCCTAAGGACAGTAGCGGCGGGGCTATTACCGGATCGACCGGTGTGGACGTCAAAGTCACCGACACGAACGGTACCACGGTGCCGGCAGTCTGGAATAGCAGTAACAGCGACTACGAAGCAACCTTCACGGAGTCCGGCGTGGGGAATGTCGGATTCAGCGCTACGGTGAATGGGACGCTCATGGACAACACCGCTTCTGTTCAGGTGCAGCCGGGAAACATCGGTAATCCGGATGGACCAACGCTGCTACCTCCGACCGGAGGAACTCAGCCTTTTAAGAGTTCAATCACCACTCCCACGGACCACGCAGTGCAGGTACCGAATTATTCTGCGGGTAAGTCGACGCTGACGGGGGCGGGACAGAGCGCTGCTGATATCGGTAACACTGGGACGGATGTGGGCTTCTATTACTTGAGTCAGTTCCCCACTACGGCGCTGGCGTCCTTTAATCAGCCGGTGGTTGAGTCGAACAACTACGATTCAAGCAATAACATCACAAGCCCTGGACATGCAGGGCAAATTTGGGTTGACGATGGCACAAGCCCCGCAGACGGCCTGGAGGGCGGTTCAGGCACACCTAACGGCCTGACATTCTATACAGCGATGATTGACCTACCGACAACACAGGACGTGACGTTCACGATGCCGAGCCCGGATGATATTGCCTTGGCCTGGGTAGACGGCGCACCAGTTGTCTACAATACCGACATAAGCGGCTACAACTCCGGTTGGAGCCTGTTGGGCGTCAATATGCCGCCGGCGACAAACACAGTGCAACTTTCGGCAGGTGTCCATCAAATCGTACTAGAGGCCGCCAACGCATTTCACCCAGGAACGGGAAATCAGGCTGGAGTGGGACTGACGGTGCAGGACAGCCAGGGCAAGACGTTGCTGGATACAACTTCCTCTTATCTGAGTCAGTGGAAAAGTACGGGCTTCGTCACACAGTTGCCCATCTTCTGGTACGATACAGCAGGTACCTATGATATTTACCAGGAGATGCTCAATCCAACGACACTTGTAGTCAGCAACACTGCACAGTGGACCATCTACGCAGGTACGCAAAGCAGTGTGACAAGCATTGCGGATACTGCGGCGGATAACGGCGCTGTTGTCATGAGTATTGACAATACGGCAGGGTCTTTGAGTGTGACATCATATTCGGGTAAGACAGTCTCTCAGCTTATTGGAGCACTCCAAGCCACGGACGGATCGGCACAAACCTATGCCATCACAGACAGTAGCGGGAATACGCTCTCTGGAAGTACGTCTCTTGCCGATAGTGACAAATTGGTGGTAAAGGCTTCAGAGGGTAGTACTGCCACCTACTCGATAAGTTTATCCGTATAGGCACTGGCATTGAGAAGTGTTCCGACGGGAGCAGTGGGATTGAGCGCTGGCATTACCAGTGTAAAGGCCACAGCCAGTGCCAGCAGGGATACGCTGCAAGATTGTGGCCAGCCCATCTCCACTTGACACAAAGGGGCTGTCCCCAGGGGTTACCTAAGGGACGGCTCCTTCTGTGCGTCAACTCATGACGTTTCGGCCATCTCTGAATTCCTCTCGTTTTCTTGCCCATCGTGATGGATTCAGTTGCATTTCATCATAACAACCGTAAAAGTGCTATGTATTTACTTAAATGCCAGCTTCAGCCATCGTCAATGTTTTGACTCTTTTCGTATCCGACTGCATTCCATAGCAAGTCACAGGTGGGACGCAGGACCTTGGACTGTCTTTCTTCGTAGGTCTCTATCAAGACATCGGGGACCAGAAGATTCTGTCCATTGATGGGGTACCCCGCGTTAAATTTGGAGTCTTTAATCCCCATAATGCTAAGACCTATGACCATCGGTGGCTCGACGCTAAGCCTCCGCAAAACAGCGAGGTAGCTATCAGCTGCTATTTTCGATATTCTCTCTGTCATGAAATTTTTGATGCGGTCATTGAGAGTCTCAGACAAGAGGAAGGCATTACGAAATTGACGAACACCAAGAGGGTATTTGCCAGCCGAATTACGTCACGTAAGAAGAACTTGAAACTACCTTGAAAAATAATCGTGTGCGGCTGTTGCCGGCTCTGCGGTATATGAATCAATATGCCTGACGGCCATTTGACAAAGGAATGGCTCGAAACTGGACATTTGGAATCCTTGGTTTGACCATAATGAGTCGTGTCACACACCCAACTCGCTGAAAGACAGGCAGTCAACTGCCTCATTGCATCGTGATGATTGGGACGATTCAAAAGTAGTCAAGCACATTTCTGCGTTTTCATAAAATTTTCATCGCTTGCAAAGAACCAAATTCACACAGAAAATACGTCACTATATTTAGGAAAATGTCACATTTTGTCGTTTTTATATCGGATGTCGTCTAATCGTAGCGGTACAATAATGGTGATATATGTTTTGTTTGACTTGCCTTGGCGTACCGCAGCTTATCAAAGGGTACATCGGGGAGGAAGATATGAAATGGTCTTCATGGCACAGATGACGGTGGGGGATGGTACGTTACCATGGGAGGTTCTGACACGTGTAGTCCAGGCATGAGCTCAAACGAAGTTGGGATACTGTGTATTGAAATGGGACATCAATAAAATTCCCCGCATTTCCCTCGTTCGGTATCGCTCCTACTCAGGATTGAAATAGGAACCACAATACGAAGCTGAAAAAACTGAGGCACATCGTGACTTTAGGCTGAACAAGGTGTTGATGCGATGAAACTGAGCACTTTCATTGATTCGGGGCGAGCAGGAACAAAATTACTTAAATTTCCATTTCGTTGGCTCTTTCGGCTTTAACTGTCTACATAACTGGCGGCACTTCGGACGTCTACGTCAACTTGTATTATGTGTCCATCACAATGGGGGGACTGTTCTGGTTTGTTGCTAGAGGCATGCTAACAGCTCTTGTTGCTGGATTGTTGTGTGGGCCCTTCATGGATAGCAGCACGCACATGGGGATTCCGCAACAACTCGGCAACTGGAGGGGGGGCTGCTCCGAAACCTCGTTATGGGTAACGGTTACATTTTCCGACGGCAGTCTCGTGGGAATACATGTGGAGTCGACCTGTTCCAATTAAAGTTTTCATAATTTGTTCGGTGAATGTGGTGCGTGACAAATAAGGCAAAAACCAATAAAGAGCTCAATTGTGTAGAACAAGCAAAAAAGTAAAATTGTGAAGATCGAGGAGTTGTACTCAGATGAATAACAAGGCTCATCTCGCAAGAACATCGGCAAAGTCTCTAGTTTCTTTCAGCATTAGAACCAAGGTCATTCTTGTGGTAATTGTAAGTCTACTCGTCAGTTCCCCCATATCAGCTTTCATCAATGAGTTGGTAAGGCGTGTCCTGCCGCATACCAGTTTGGGCGTATATGTCAATACCATTATTAGTCTGGCAGTCACAACGACGCTCATCACGATTGCAGCTCAGTATTTCATCATTCGACCTCTTCATCACATCATACATGCAGTAAACGAAATTGCCGGAGGAAATATGACTGTTCAAGTGGACCATTCATCCAAAGACGAAATGGGTCAACTGGCAAGTGAACTAAATCGGATGACAGTGGATTTACGCGCCCTCATTCAAGAGGTCGGTGATTCATCCCAGCAGGTAGCCGCGTCCGCTGAGGAACTGAACGCCAGTGCGGATTTGACTCGAAAGACGTCGGAACAAATTAGTTCCACAGTTGAAGACGTGAGCCATACCACGGACATGCAAGTGAAAAGTGTTGAAACCACCTCTGAAATCTTTTCCGGGATGCTGCAGAGCATCAACAATATGGTTGAGACATTTGACAGCGTTTCTCAGTCCGTCAGTGGCACCACGGACGCATCCGAGTCAGGCAGCCGTGCTATTGAGGGCGTTATATCTCAAATGAGGGCCATCCAGTCATCCGTCGATGACCTGGCTACGGTTATAGAGGATCTTGGAGAGCGTTCAGAGCAGATTGGTCAAATTGTCACCACAATCACTCAAATTTCCAATCAGACTAATTTACTTGCCCTCAATGCTGCAATTGAGGCCGCACGTGCTGGCGAATCTGGTAGGGGATTCGCGGTAGTTGCCGACGAAGTTCGACGGTTGGCTGAGCAGTCGGGTGAGTCTGCGAAGCAAATCACAGAAGTGATAGAACAGATTCAAGCGGAAACGAGATCGGCCGTCGACTCTACACAGTCCTCTGTAGAGGAGGTCAAATCAGGCCTTGATATTGTGGCCAAGGCACACGATTCATTTGCCGAAATACGGACCGCAGTTGAGGGGGTGTCTGCTCAAATGCAGGGACTTGACGCTCTCATAGATTCTCTGTCTCACGGAACGGATAAGTTGCGACAAAGTTCCCAGGAAACGTCGGAAATGGCGCATACCACGGCGCTGAGCATGCAAAACGTTGCTTCAGCAACGCAGGAGCAACTGGCAGCAATGCAAGAAATAAGTGCGTCGAGTACTGCGTTGACCACTATGGCTGAAAGCTTGCAGGGGGTCATTGCAAAGTTCTCCATTAGATAGTTTAGGACACTGAAAAGGGGCCCTGGGAGCCATCGTCGCCATTTGGGGCGGAGCACAGTTTCCACTCAATCTCATGAACAGCGACTACATGACGTTCTTGGTAAGCGGATTGATGTTGTTGACGATTGGTTTAGCTCTTCTTCGTTTTGTCCCCAACTGGCTGCTCTCTTCTATGTTTCATAATTTGCATTTCCATGATGAAAAACCACAGCAACGTAGATGCCAAGAACATCCGCTCCGTCAGGCCGCCACCGTGATGAATGGCTGATGAAATCATGAGAATCATGGTGATGAGTGAGAGCCTGGATAGCCCCCCCACGACGCATATAGGTCAAAGGAACCTAGGTCATGTTGACCTATTTTATCACAAGAATTTCTTTTGCAGTGAAGCAAGAACGGATGCTGCAACTAGCCCAAGAGTTTGTTCGAGAGGGGAAAAACGCATACGATGGAATGGACGCTGAATACAAACAAAATGACGGGAAAGTACTTTTCCGAAGCGAATAAAGACATAAGAAATTGGTCAAAGACTTGGGACTGAACGCTGTGGTCGTCCGCATCTTTACATCGGTTTCCAGGCGCTGAAGAGGGGAATTCTAGATGAATCCGGTGTTACTGCAATTTATGTTGGAGAGCTTTGACAAACAATTGGCGGCTGATTCGAAATCGGTTCAGTCCAGGTTCTATCGCGCCTATGTGCTTACTCAGATGGGGCGAGTCAACGAGGCTATTGATGAGTATATCCATTTGCTAAAGCAAGATGCTACGCATGCAGGCGCACTGAACAATTTGGGAAAGCTCTTATATGAGACCAAACGTCCGTCAGCAGCCAAGTTGGCCTTCAAGGAAGCAGTGGCCCAACACCCGCGCGATGCGCTGGCACATGCAAACCTTGCGGAGTTGCTCATGGAAGCCGGAGAGTTGGCGGAAGCTCGCCATCATTATGAACTGGCCATACAACTCAATCCGGGGTGTTCACAGGCACATCGAGGTCTTTCCTATGTTTTGTGGGAACTTGGCGACGAACAGCAAGCTGCCATCCACCGAGAGATAGGTTTCCGGTCTCATCCTATCATGGTATATCCATATCATGGTGAGCAACCTCCCGTGTCATTACTTTTGCTTGCCTCGGCAATTGGAGGAAATGTACCCTTCAAGAATTTCTTGGACAATAATATTTTCCAGACATACGTCGTATTTGTTGAGTTTTGCACGTCTAACACAGTTCTTCCGGCACATCAGTTTGTTTTGAATGGCATTGGCGACGCGGACATGAGTGCGCCGGCACTTGACGTCGCTATGTCCATTATCCAGCGTACTACAGCCCCGGTTGTCAACAGTCCTTCCGCAGTCCTTGCCACCAGACGTGCCGCAAATGCCAAACGTTTCTTGGAGGTGCCTGGTGTGATTATACCTAGAATGAATGTGATGCTGCGTGAAAACCTAGAGTCTGCCGGCGCAGTGAATAGTTTGGCGCAGCTGGGTTTCGAATTTCCCATATTATTGCGCACTCCCGGCTACCATACCGGAAAACATTTTTTGAAGGTAGAGAGCCCTGGTGATGTGTCCAGTGCATTACAAGAGACACCTGGACGAGAATTACTGGTCATACAATATATCGAAAGCAGGAGCCCAGATGGGAATTTTCGCAAGTATCGGGTCATGATGATTCAGGGACAACTCTATCCTTTGCACCTGGCTATCTCAAGCGATTGGAAAGTCCACTATTTCTCGGCTGAAATGGTCAACCACCACGAATTTCGCCTTGAAGAGGCCGAATTTCTGAATGATATGCCCAGGGTTCTTGGTTCCAGAGCAATGACAGCGCTGGCTAAGATTCAAGAAATACTGGGGCTGGATTACTGTGGAGTTGACTTCGCCTTGACCCCGGAAGGTGACGTGATTCTGTTTGAAGCCAATGCAACCATGGTGGTGAATCCGCCGGAATCTGACGAGTGCTGGGATTATCGACGTTCTTCGGTCGATTTGATTGAACAGGCGGTTCGAAAGATGCTACTGGGTACTGCAGGACGTCCAGCAATTACCACGGAGTTATGACAGCACGTAAATCATCCATTCGACACGGCGCCTAAGAGGTCGTAGAAGACGTACAGCTGGTGTTGGCCAGCGCAAACAAAGAAGACGGTTTCGATTTTCTTGGGTCCGACGTTCGCAAGTCAAAGGAACACTCCTCATACAGCCCTATAAGGACAGCAAACAACTCGTACTGAGGGAAGTAAAAGGCATCCTCAGCTTTCGCTCCAAACCCAATCATTTCTAGAGCCCTTGTCGAACACCACGAAATACATAGGACAATCCGTATTTTCGCAGAAAGTGCGGTTACTACACCCGATGCAGAAAGAAGTGCTCATGGATGGGACTGCAACCTGCTATTTATTGAACTTTCATTTCACAGTGTTCGTCCATTTCAAGTCCGTTGACAAAATCATCAAAATGAAATTTTCCGTTACAATGGATTAATTGAGTACAAACTTTTGTTATTTCCGAGTTTTTTGTAATATAAACTAAAGTTATGTAAGCGCTGTCAGTACTTCGTGGAAGTCAGTAGCGTGCAACACCACATGAGTTTCAGGTCAAATTCAGAGAGGGGAGCATAATGAAAACGGCCACAAAATTTCGTTGGGTTATCATCGCACTATTGTTCACTATCACAATTATCAACTATATTGACCGCTCGGCCATATCCTACGCAATTGGGGATATTGGCAAACTGTTTCATCTGAACGATGCGCAAATTGGAATGATTCTCGGTGCCTTCGGTCTTGGTTATATGATTTTGACGTTCTTTGGAGGTATTTGGGTAGATAAGTTTGGAGCCCGAATCGTGCTCTTTGCGTCTTCATTACTCTGGTCCATTTCTATCGGACTAACGGGACTGGCAGTCGGTTTCGGTATGGTCTATATCATGCGGATCCTACTTGGTGTTGCAGAGGGCCCCAATTTTCCTGCTATCAATCGTGCTGTAGGAGACTGGCTAAATCAAAAGGAACGGGCCATTGCACTTTCCAATTCCCTAGTAGCAGTACCTTTGGCTCTTGCCATTGGAGCACCTGTTGTGACCCAACTCATTATTCACACTTCGTGGCGTGGCATGTTCATCATTTTGGGGATCCTCGGGCTTATCTGGGTGCCCATATGGTTCATTTTCTTCAGGGACTTTCCGGAGCATAGCAAGCACGTGAACGATGAAGAACTACTTTACATTCGTGATGGAAAGGTTGACCGAGAGAAAGACGATGCGAAAACCATGCGCCAGAACCAGTCGCGCAATGTGAAGGGATTATGGAACTTTCTCCTTTCCAATCCCACGCTGTTGGCAAATGATTGGGCATTTTTTGTCTTCGGTTATTTTCTGTTCTTCTTCATGACGTGGCTACCAACTTATCTTGCACAGACTTATGGGTTGAATCTGGGTCAGGTGGGCTTGTTTAGCATCCTTCCGTGGCTCCTGGCGGCAATCATGCTCTGGGGCGTGGGATACCTGTCGGATGGCATTCTAAAAAGAACGGGAAGTTTTCGCAAGTCCAGGTCTCATCCAATTTGGATCTCGCAACTTTTGGCCGCAATTTGCATCATCCCTGTGATTTACGCTCACAGCCTCACAGTTACTGTTGTCTTCGTGTCGCTTGCCGTGGCCTTTGGGATGAGCTCGAATTCCACTTTCTACGCCATCAACGTCGACGTGGCTCGTGAGCGTACTGGCACTGCATTGGGTGTGATGGATACGTTCTTCGCCATCGCAGGTTTCGTCTCACCGACCATTACCGGTTGGGTAGTAAAATCCACCGGCAGTTTTTCTGGGGCATTTTGGCTGCTGTTCATCTTGGCGCTGTCCTCGGTCATCGCGGTCGTTATCTTCCATCGGCCAGACAAAAGCCACATGTGGGAACGAGAGTCCACCGGTGTTCAGACGGAAATTTAGGACAGCACGGACCGCTATATCTATGTGGATTGACACATCTCTATCTAAAATCACCTTGCAGTTGCGCCAGATCTCTTTCCATAGATTTCTGGCTCTCCTTTTGTTCAGTCCACCGGTATAGGAAGGGCATCAGTTCATGGGGCGTGCACCTGTTGTGCCCGATGAACTGTGAAAGGTGCATTCGTCACGGTCATCTAGATTACTGGCCGTAGCTTCGTTGGATGGCAGCCAAATCGTTCATAAGGTGAGGTCCAAAAGTCTTATAAAATTGAGAATAGATGGGCTGAAGTGTTTGGATCCACTGTTTTTTCTGTGTTGGCGTCAGAGTCGTGACCTGCATACTGTGTTGACTTTTCATGGCCTGTAGCTGCTGTTGATTCAGCAGAACAGCTTGCTTACGTTCCCAAGCCGTGGTTTCGGCCATGGCCTGCTGAATTTCATTTCGAAAACTGGGGGACAGGCCGTTCCAGAATGGCTTGTTGATGAGTACCACGTAACCAAGATAAGAAATTTGACTGATGGTGAGATATTTTTGTACTTGGTACAGTTTTTGCGAGTAAATATTTGAAATGGAATTTTCTTCACCGTCAACAGCGTGACGTTGGAGTTGGTCATACAATTGATTAAAGGGCAGCGCGAGTGCAGAGGCGCCCATTTGGCGAAACTCCGCTTCGCTGACTTGGCTGGTTTCCGTTCGAAATTTCAGTCCGGTCAGGTCAGATGGGTAGAGTAGCGAACGCTTGTCGTCGGTCAGTTGGCGAAATCCGTTTGTCCACAAGGCCAAGCCTACCATATTTTTAGCTGGTAGCGTATTCAATAGTTGTTGGCCAATGTCGCCATCTAGCGCCGCATTGACAGCCTGCTGATTGGCAAAGGCGAAGGGGAGGTCCATAATGGACCACTGAGGAATCTGGCTGGCCACAATGGAAAAGGAGGGTGCTGTCATTTGGATGTTTCCTTTTTCCAACGCGGGAATTTCGTCAAATTCATTGTACAGCGTGCCGTCTGGGAAAAGTTCTACCTTCACTTGGCCATGGGTATCTTTGTCCACAAGGTTGGCAAACTTTTCGGCAGCCAGTCCTTTTGGGGTATTTTCAGCGACTACATAGGCAAACTTAATGACAATTTGTTGGTTGAGCCCTTGTTGTTCATAGTCGTAGGGCAGGGTTTTGCGGGAAAAAGCCGATGGAAACGCGATGAACACTGCCATCAGAAAGCCTAGCAGGATAAATAGGGTGATTCCCAGAATTGATTTCACAGGGCATTCCTCGCCAATTGAAGTCGGTGTAAAAGCGCATCAAGTTGAGAACTGCAGAGCCTTCGACTCACGGCTACATTAAACCTGACTCACGGCTACATTAAACCTTTTGAATTATCAATACAAGTGCGCCGAAATAATGATTGGGGTAAAACGAAGGGCTGAGTCCATATGTTTCACCGATTGACCATTAAATGGAAAATAGCAGCTCTTTCTTTTGGCATTGTGCTTGCTTCTGTGTTAATCGGCGAGGTCTTGTTCATAGGTAGTTTGTTGCGAATCTACGACAATGAGTTGGGGCAGCGACTGCTGGTGACTGCCAGAACTGTATCGCAAGTTCCTTCTATTATTCAGCAACTTTCCAATCCCGAAGCCGGCAGCGTCATCAATTCCACAGTTGAGCGAATTCGTGTCATAAACGGTGTTGACTACATTGTTGTTATGGATATGAATCGGAAAATACTTACGGATCCCCTGCAGCAAGATATCGGATCCATTTCGAAAACCTCAGATGAGGCACCTGCCTTCGCTGAACACACGTATATCTCTGAAGCTCGAGGCAGTCTGGGAGTGGCGCTGCGAGCCTTCGTCCCCATCATGAACAAGGATAACGATCGTCAGGTCGGAGTCGTTCTGGTAGGCAAGGTGCTACCGAGTCCATGGAGTGTAGTTTTGGCCAATCGCACAGAAATCCTTATGACCTTGTTATTGTCTTCCTTAATTGGAGTGATGTGTTCCTTCTTTTTGGCGCGCCATATTAAACGACAGATGTTCGATATGGAGCCCGGCGAAATTGCAAAATTACTCCTGGAGCGCACGGCGACATTCTACGCAATGCATGAAGGCGTGATAGCGATTGACAGTGGCAGTAAAGTCACCATTTTTAACGATAAGTCCGTCCATATCCTGGGCGTTAAAGAGGACGGAATCATTGGCAGGAGGCTTCAGGACGCAGGATTGGACGACCAATTGGTGGAAATTCTTAAATCGTCCGAAGATGTATACAATCAAGAACTACAGTTGGAGACGGGCACAATTTTATATAGTAGGGTATCCATTCGCGTACGTGAGGAAACCGTGGGCGCCATTATGATTTTTCAGGACAAAACTGAGGTTGCGAAGCTGGCTGAGGAATTAACCGGCGTGCGCGCTTTTGTAGATGCATTGCGTGTCCAAAATCATGAATTTCTCAATAAACTGCATACCATTGGCGGACTTTTGCAGCTAAATCAGCAGGACAAGGTGTTGGAGTACGTTTCCGAAATCACAGAACAAAAGGAAGAACTAACCCGCTTCTTGAGCAGCCACATTCAGGATGAAGAAATTGCTGGATTGCTCTTGGCAAAAATAAACCGTGGTCGGGAATTGGGTGTAGATGTCATGCTAGATAAGGACAGTAAGTTAGACGGGATTCCCCCAAAATTAGACAGTCACGATTTGGTGGCTGTTATCGGCAATCTTGTTGAGAATGCCTTTGACGCGCTGACGGAAGTGGAGAGAAAGCAGATTTTTATTCAGCTCAACCAGAGGGATGACAGTCTAATCATCGCCGTGGAAGACAATGGATGTGGCATAGAACCTGAGGAACAGAAGAAAATCTTTAACAAAGGCTTCACGACGAAAGCCGGAGTCGCGCGCGGATATGGCTTGCATCTGGTCCAATCCATCGTCGAGAAAGGCTTTGGGAGTATTTCTATCGATTCGTCAAGACATAAAGGGACTCGCATCATTGTCACATTTCCAATGTGACAAGGCGCGCAGGAGGGGAGGACTGCTGGGTGGAGAGAGAAAATATCGAGGTAGTAGTCGTGGATGACGACTTCATGATTGCCCAAATTCATCGGGATTATGTGGACTCGTTGGACGGATTTCAAGTGATGAATGTTGCCCGTACCGGTGCGGAAACATTGAACCTGTTAAGTCGTGTGAGACCCGACTTAGTGCTCCTTGACGTTTATCTTCCCGACAAATCTGGTATTGAAGTTCTCAACGAAATTCGACTGCTCAGATACAATTTCGATGTGATTCTTGTCACTGCAGCAAATCAGTTAGTTATGGTGCAAGAGGGTTTCCGTCTAGGTATATTTGATTATCTCATCAAACCCTTCAATTTAGACGCTCTTGGACTGTCCCTACAAAAATATAAACTATACCACGCACAATTGGCATCGCCTGTTAAGGTGACCCAGGACACCGTCGACAAACTGAAAAAACTGAGAGCTACAGAATTGGCACAATCAAACAACCCCGAGTCAGGGATTGACTTGCGAACGTTGGAGCGCGTGCAGGAGGCACTAGCGTCCTTTGACTACGCTTCATCCTCAGATGAAATTGCCAGGTCGGCTGGGGTAAGTAGATCCACTGCGCGAACGTACCTGGATTACATGGTGGAGAAGGGTCTGGCCGAAGAGCGCCTTTCCTACGGCTCTGTGGGCAGGCCAAGACGATTGTTTCGAAAGCGATAACAGGTTTTTATGCAATTTGTCCCAACCATCAATTCGCTGGTGCTCGAATGTGGAGTATCCCCCGTTACGCGCAGAATTACTCGCGATTCTCCACTTTTTCGGATTGCGCCAGCGCCTTCAATTGCAAGACAATACTATACAGCCTTGCACGGAAACAGGTCTTGTTTCACAGAAGCTATAGCCATCAGTGCATATTAAAGTTGCTTATTGTGAGTGGTCGTAATATTCTGAAATAAATGAAACGACGTCCGTTGTCGATGTGCCTCGTGCTGGAACAGAGAGAGGGTGAGGGTACGGTGTCCGGCTGGCTGAAACACGGGAAATGGCCCACATGGATGAAGGGTTTGCACTACTACACCATTTTTTCCTTTATAGCGCTCATGGTGACGGGACTGGCTCTCGACGTACCTGTGGTTCATGCCGTGCTCATTCCCTACTTGCGCATCCTGTACGACGTTCACGTTACTCTTGGTCTCGTCTTTGCCGCGACGCTGTTAACTCCTGTGCTAGTGCGCTTCCCCGCAGGAAAAGTACTTCGCAGTTGGGATTGGCTGTTTCCTTTGCTGTTTGGAGCGGCCATCGTGCTTACGGGTATTCTCGTTTGGCAAGTGGCTCTCTTTCCAACATCCTGGCGCAGTCGCGCATTTCATTGGCATTCGTGGACGTCCTATATCCTCACCGCCTGGCTTTTGATTCACGCAGTCTACAAGACCGCCGGCTACCGCCCGCCTGCGGATGGTCCGAATGCCCGTGTCGATCCGTCCCGCAGAATGTTCCTCAAGTGGCTAGGCACCGGACTTGCCGGAACCGTTGTGTTGACGGTTGTCGATCCGGTGGCCATCCTGAGAAAAGTGCTCCCCTGCGGTGGCGGAGAGGCACCTGCAGCACCGTCCCAGTTCGACTATTTCTACACGGTGACTGGTGGCTACCCCAGTGTTGACTTGGCAACGTATCGATTGAAAGTTGATGGTTTGGTTACTCGTCCAACGACGCTCAGATGGAAGCATATCATGGCTTTGAAATCATCAGAGGAACTCACAGATTTTCACTGCGTTACGGGTTGGAGTGTGGCGAACGTGCACTGGAAGGGACTTCATCTCAAGACACTGGCAGACTTGGTTCAGCCCCTGCCTCAGGTGAAATATGTGCACTTTTATTCCTTTGACGGCGCGTATACGGAGTCCTTGTCGCTGTCTGAAGCTTTCGACTCCACCGTACTCTTGGCAGAGAGTCTGGACGGGAAGCCCTTGACCGCCAAGGAAGGCGCTCCGTTGCGCCTGGTGGTTCCAAAGATGTACGGTTATAAGTCCATTAAATGGGTGAATCGAGTGGAGTTCAGCAACAAGCCTTTAACGGGCTATTGGGAGGCGCGAGGCTATCCCGGCGAAGCCTATCTTCCAGCAAGATTGTAAGAGGTTGTTGGCACTGCTTGCATCTTACCAGGGACCTTTTCGGACACAGACTATACAGACTATACGGACTGCAGGGACTGTAGGGGCTGTAGGGGCTGTAGGGACTATACGGATTGTACGGACTATGAGGAAAGAAGGCGTGGGACATGAGCTTTGGAAACATTGGATTGACGGGCATCATCATGATATTGGTCGTCCTGTTACTGTTCTGGGGGCCAAGTAAACTGCCTGAAATCGGAAAGGCCTTGGGGCGAACGCTCAAGGAGTTCAGACAAGCTACCAGTGGCACCCAGGACGAGAGCATCCGCAACGAATCAGAATCAAACAGAAGTGTTGAGAAGTCTGAGGCTAAACAGCATCTCCAGCCACCAGAATCGTGAGCCCTGTCAGGGGGATTGACTGCAATGATGCACAGCGAGGATGGCAACGTTGCTGGAAACCTGTCGGAACTGCGTAAACGCCTCATCTACATTCTCATCGTGTTTTTGCTGGTTCTGGCGGTCAGCATGGTTTACATTTCCAAAATCTACGATTATGCGGTTCACCCTGTTACGGCCATGGGGTATCGGCTGGTGGTCATGTCTCCTGGAGAAGCGGTGTGGGTATATCTCTCCATGGGAGGAGTCGTGGCCTTGTGTTGCAGTATGCCTGTTGCCGTTTTTCAAATCTGGCGCTTTGTAGCGCCCGGTTTACTTCCTGGGGAAAGGCGTCTGGCACTCCGACTACTGCCTCCTGTTTCCGTGATGTTCTCCGGAGGCGTGGGATTCGCATGGTTCATTGTTCTCCCCAACATACTGCGCTTCTTACTAAACCTGTCGTCTGCCCACTTCACCGTTCTACTGCGGGCCAGTTCGTACTTTTCTTTTGTCACAACAATTTGCCTGGCGCTGGGAAGCGCCTTTGAACTGCCTGTGGCTGTGGTGTTTCTGACGCAAATCGGGGTTGTCACACCTAAACTGCTAAACAGCAAGAGGCGTTACGCTTATTTAGCCATTGTAGCCATGGGAGTCCTCATTAGCCCGCCGGAATTGATTTCTCACCTCAGTGTTGTACTACCCATGATGGCTCTCTACGAGCTGGCAATCTTCCTCTCTGTCATCACCGTCCGCCGACAAAGGAATGCTCTCCAAAAAAGTATTCGGCAAGAATCCATGAGCAACTGGAACGCCCGCTGACTCCACAGTCTCTGGGGCAGTGTGCCTTTCGCGCGGTTGCTTTGTATAGGGTATAGTTAGAGAAAGGCACGGCCAAAAAAAGTAACAGCAAACTTCCTATTTATTGAGGTGATGATGCGCGTGTTTGATTTTACTGTTGAGACGGAAAAGTCCGTTGCGGAAACTGTGGCAGCTCTTGAGGACAGCCTGCAACAACGTAAATTCGGGGTTCTCTGGAAGTTTGACTTACAATCCAAGTTGCAGGAGAAGGGTATCGACTTCACGTCACCGTATTTCATATTGGAGGTCTGCAACCCCGTACAAGCGAAGAGGGCACTTGACGAGACTCTGCTCGCCGGCTATCTGTTGCCTTGCAAACTGGTTGTCTATCAGGAACAGATGACAACGAAAATCGGTCTGACTCGTCCTACAGTGCTAATGGGCGTTCTAGATAATGCTGGATTGGCTGCCATTGCGCAGGATGTCGAGGAAGAACTTAGAAACGCCATGCTTGAGGCTCAGTAAGCCGGACTGCACTGGGTGGCGAGGATGTCGACCTCGCATTCGACCGCTTGTAAATTTATCTTGATAGATTTCGTCGTTATCGGTATATTTTTAGGGAAAACAAAATACGACGCCTCGTATAATGCTGAAGATAGGGTTCGGCAGTCTCTACCACGCGACCGAAAATTGCGTGACTACGAGGACGTTTGGCAGTTTGGGAATTGCAACTTCAATCGGCAGCCCGCTCACATGAAACGCCGAATGCACGTCATTCGGTAGTCGTGGGCTTGCCCGAGTTTTTTGTTGTTTCAGTTCTCTCGCTCTACATGCCCAACGCCTCGCAGGTTGAACCGTTTTTGGTTCCAGCGGGCGTTGGGCTTTCAATTTAAGGGAGGAATGAAAAGCCATGACTGAAGCTGTCTCGCCGCAAGTACCCATTCTGCAGAACGATGGAGCATTTCAGCTGGAGACTGAGGGAACAGGCATTATTGCATCCAGTCGACGGCACGGGGTGCCGAGAGAACTGTTCTTTGTCTGGTTTGCCGCTGTACTGACGTATACAGGAGTGGTAACGGGACAGTTGTTTACCGCGCTGGGACTGAACGTATGGGAAAGTATGCTGGTCGCAGTGTTGTGTTCCTTGTCCTTTGCTGCATTGGGGTATGCGTCATCCACCGGGCCTCGCGCAGGTACGGTGACACTGACGATTTCCAAAGCAGCCTTCGGCGTGCGAGGCAACAAGGTTCCGGCTTTCTTCAGCTGGATTACCGCTGTGGGTTGGGAAAGTGTCACCATGGTGCTGACTGTGATGGCTCTACTGAGCCTCGCTCAGTACGTTGGCTTACCGTCCACCGGCGTAGGGCCCACTCTCATTGCTTTAGTACTCACCTTGATTCTGACTTATACCATTCCGATTTTTGGCCATGCAACCCTGGTAAGTATGCAAAGGATTCTCGCTTACATTCTTGGAATTTGCGTTGTGATTCTTGTCATTTCCATTCTGCCTCATGTCAATTGGGGCTTTTCCACGCCAGTCAAGGACATGGCGGCCCATGGTCCGATTGCGACCTTCCTCCTGGCCACTTCCATTGGCCTCGCGTCCACCTTCTACGGTTGGGTGAATTTCTCGGCGGACTATTCAAGGTATCTGCCGGCCAAGACGCCAACGCGCAAGATTGTGGGTGTGACATTTGCAGGGGGAGGCATTGCCAGTTTCGTAATGATGGGCGCTGGCATTCTGTTGGGTAGCTTTGTCAACAGTTCCGCCTTTGCCACCAATCCAGTGATGGCCATTGCCAAAGCTGTTCCCTCGTGGTCTGCCATACCTTTCCTTATCGCTGTGATTATTGGGGACGTGTGCGCAAACTACCTGAATGCCTACAGCTCGGGTATGAGCTTCCTGTCGATGGGGATTAGAATCAAACGGTACTGGGCAGTGGCACTTGACGGAGCCATTTGCACAGCATTGGCAATCTATGCGCTTTTTGTTTCCACAAGCTTCGTGGCAAACTTCGAGAATTTCCTCGATCTCATGATTATCTTTATTGGCCCCTGGGCGGTGATTTATCTGGTCCACCACCACTTAATCAAGGGGCGGTACGATGCCAACGGGTTGTCCGTAACCACTTCTGCATCGGCTTATTGGTATTCCGGCGGCGTAAACTGGCGGGCCATGTCTGCTTACATCATCGGTATTGTTGCCACTGTGTTCACAGCAAACAGCATGGTTTTTGTGAGTCCTCTGTCCACGGCGTGGTTTGGCGGCGCCGATCTCACCGCGTTTGCCGCACCCATCGTGACAGGAATTGTTTACTACCTCCTTGCTCCGCGAGCCAAACTGAGAGCCACTGCGGCACAGGAACTGGGAGAAGAGGCGTAGTGAGTATGGGTTTTACCATTTGAAACAGGACCAAATCTGATTAAGATTTGACCCTAGGGCTGTTCCAGCGGTCATGTGCTCCATGGCTGCTGGGATGGCCCTGATTTGTTGCAGTCCTGATTTGCCTGTAACCCTGATGTGCGCGTCGTGAAAGTTATGGATTCCATTCATCCAGGAGCCTTGGGGCCAACAGGAAGAGACCTCATCATGTCGAAAGATAACCGTGGTGGTGTTTAATAGCCCAGCACAGTACGTGGCAAGTCGCTTTCATTGCGATTCATGAGAGGGAGTGTCTTAGTGAATTCTGTCATCCAGAACCTCCAGAGCCGAAAGTCTGTTCGAATATTTACGGATGAACCGATTTCGGACGAAATTCGCCGGGAAATTTTGCTTGCGGCCATGGCAGCGCCGACCGCCGGGAACCAACAACTGTACACAATACTGGATATGACGGACGAGGGACTGAAGGAGCAGTTGTCCATCACCTGCGACAACCAGCCATTCATTGCCAAAGCACCTATGGTACTTGTTTTCTGCGCCGATATGCAGAAATGGTACGACGCTTTTCTTGACTGCAACTGCCAGCCGCGGGTGCCAGGCGCGGGTGATTTGCTGCTGGCAGTGGAAGATGCGACAATTGCAGCCCAGAACGCCGTGACTGCGGCGTGGAGTTACGGGGTGGGTTCCTGTTACATTGGAGACATCATGGAGCAGTGCGAAAAACACAGAGAGTTACTGGCACTCCCTCAGTATGTATTTCCGGCGGTAATGCTGGTTTTCGGTTATCCCACTGAACATCAGTTGAAGAGACCGAAGCCGCAGCGCTGTGACTTGGATTTCATTGTCCATGAGAATCGGTATCGGCGAATGGAAGGCCCTGAACTACGGCAGATGTTCCACGACAAACCCCAGCACCAGACCTACGAGGAGTGGTGCCAAACCTTTTGTTCACGAAAGTACAATTCTGACTTTGCCAAAGAAATGAGCCGTTCCGTCGAAGTCTACCTGGAGAGCTTTGGAGTGACGCACAACTCCCGTGAATAGAGGGTGGAGGACCAGATGCTACTGTCCGACATTCGATAATATTGAGTTCTTAATAGCTTCGTTGAATAGTGGTGTGCACCGTCTTAATATGACCAGTTTTCCTGGTAGCGAGTATCCCAATGTCCCACGTGACATACTAGGGTAAATTCAGGTGAGAAAGTGGGGATCGCGATTGAGATGGCGCAATTCCGTTGGAGCATTGATGGGACTTTGGATTATCGTCTCACCATGGATGCTCAGAATTTCTCATGTAGAGAATGTGCTCGCATCCTGTGTAATTGGTGGTGTAGTTCTTGTTGTCGTGTCTGTGTGGGGCGCTGTGGCGGATAACTGGAATATCTGGAGCCTAATTATATCGGCCATTTGCGGGATTGATTTCGTAGTTCAGCCATTCTTGGGACACTGGTCCCACGGGGCTTATTGGGGCATTGCCTTTCCTGGCCTCATCACATTGTTCCTGAACTTCTGGACATGGTTTGCTTCTTCATCGCTGGCATCCAGAAATGGACCGCGGGCAGGAACGTAAGGAGGCACATAAATGTCTTCCCGCCGGTTTCAACAACCACTTTCCGCGCGCCTTTGGACAAACAGGGGCCGTCCGACTTCCTCCAAAGGTTCTGCGATAGAATGCTTTTTGAAAACCAATATCCCTTGCGGATATTACGACCAAAGCAGAGATTCAGAGAGCCACAATTTATGTGACTACCTGGAGAAGTTTGGCCCAATGAGCAGGAAAGCATTTGTGGCACAGCGTCTAGTGTTGTCTATAATAGGATAGAAGGACATACTAGCTCGTATAGTTACGGGGACAGCAACCACTCCTTCGCAAAGTACCTGCTTGAAGAAAGCCACCGTGGCCAACTCAGGGGGGAGCATCTGTGAAAGAAAAGGATTCCGCCTTGAAGTTCGTCTACGAGTCTCTTTTGGATGACCCTGTTATCTGGGCTCTCACGGGTAGTTTCGCGTTCTACATCCGTGGAATAGACGTCTCTGTCGGCGATATTGACATCCAAACGAACGAGAGCGGTGCGTATGAGATTGCCAGGAGATTGAAGCGATATGTTAGGGAGCCTGTTCAGTACAGACAGGCACCAACAATTCGCTCTCATTTCGGCAAGTTCATGATTGGTGGAGTAAGGGTCGAGGTCATGGGCGATATTGAAAAGCGTTCTTTCGATGGGACCTGGATGGTAACGCCGCCGCTGCCAACCATCACGGAGACGGTTTTATACAACGAAATGAACATCCCTGTCCTGAATTTGGAATATGAATGTGAGGCCTATGCAATGATGGGTCGAACGGACAAGGCACGACTCTTGAGAGCGTGGCTGGACCATAACCAGACTTGTTGATGGTGTCTCACAAAAGCACGGAACGGAGCCACGTCATGGGACACAAACGCGATGATTGGAATCGAAAATATCAAGAGCGTGGCAGTCAACAGTTTCAGCCAGAAGTCTACCTGGTGCAGAATGTCCATCGGCTGCGTCCGTCATCTGTCGTTGAAGTCGCATGCGGCGACGGTCGCAACGCGCTCTACCTTTGCAGGCAGGGCTTCGACGTCACCGGAGTGGACTTTTCGGAAGAAGGCATCGCCCGGTTGTGCCGTTTTGCAGCCGCGGAGAACCTCAAATTGCGCACACAGGTCATGGACGCAGAGGATACGTTTGCATTAGCGGCGCTGGGCGTTTTTGACAACGCCATTTTTATCCACTACAAGCCTTCAGTGGAGACCTTCCGGGCAGTCGCGAGCCTGCTGCGGCCACAAGGCATTCTGTTGATGACGTCTTTCAATCGCCAGCATCTCATAGAATCACCACACTTTTCTTCCGATCTCTGTTATGAAAATGAGGAATTCCTTTACGCGGATGGCTCTTTGGAGGTCTTGGAGTACGTCTCATACACTGATGATCGCGGATGGTTGGACGGATACATTTTTCGGAAATTGGTCCCTTGAACGGGCGCCTGTCCCTCCTCACGGACCAAAGCGTTTGTAATATAGACATGAAGCTTGAGCAATTCCGATGTTGGCAGCGGATGGCTGGAACAGGAGTTAGCTTTTGTGGGAGGAAACGAGATTTGTCGTCACAATGGGGTCTTACGGTGGCCACGCTAACGTCGCTGGCTCAACAAATCAAATCCGCCATTCCTCGCCGTATTCTGGAGCGAGGCTTGGACTACTATAACAACGGACATGTTCTTGAGATTCAGGTGGAAGGAAGCTACATCAGAGCCCAGGTGGCCGGTGGTGAGGTCTACTCCGTGACGTTGGACACGCAGTTGCTCCAGTTGGGGAGTCATTGTACCTGTCCATACGGATTGCTGTGCAAGCACATGGCAGCAGTATTCTTTGCGGTCTACTCGGACGCCGAGCCCCATGCCGACCGTTACAATGTGGATTCGTTCTTCGGAGGCTCTCTGTCACCATCCAGTAATCACGGGCGCATCCTTCCATCCCGCGCTGTGAACCAGAAGGAAAAACAGAAGGAAAACCGGAAGGTGCCGCCACCAGAGCAGTACGGCCGCTCCGAAGACTGGTGGGCATTTATACAGGAGGAACTCAAAGGGAAGAATCCCGTACTTGAAATCTCGGACTTTGTTATTAGCCACTCTCAGCGGCTTCAGGATGTACTTCTGCGCTATGCCGGCAACTGGTCAAAGCCCCAGATGATACTGTTTGACATATACGTTTACCTGGCCATGTTGCAGTGGTGGAGCCAGCAGATGTCGCGTCTTTCCATGCAGGCAAGCTGGCTGGCATCTCATCTGGACGAAGCGATTTATGAAACCTTGTATTCCGTTGAACACATGTTGGAAGATGAAAATGCGGAAAGATGGAATCGTGTGGAAGAGGCGGATTTTCAGTTTCTTCAAGCGACTCTACACAGTATACTTCAGGACAGTGATGCCGACAGTTTGTATCTCGTCCGAGCCTATCAAGTGGTCTGGGACGAGGTGCTGCGGCACCATGGGGATATTTCAGCTGAGGTCTCCTGGCTGAAACCCTTGGTGCAGCAAACACCTGGAGTGAAGGAAGTCACCCGGGCCAAAGAGTCTCCAAACACGCAGACAATCGCAATGGGGGAAACCGGACGGGCGAGGAGTGTTCACAGAGGGAAGAAGATTCTTGATGTGGAGAAAGCAAGTGTCAGGAACATCGAGAATTTGCGTTTGGCGTTGGGCCATTTATTAGCGGTTTCCGGAAAGGTCAGACCTGCGCTGAGCACTATGCGGGAACCTCACTCCATGTATTTGGATGTCTACTTTCGCACGCTGTATACGCTGGAAAACCTCAAACGCTGGGATGACATGTGGCGTTTGCTGAACTGGGTTTCGAGGTGTGAAAAGGAATTGGCCCAGTCCGATATCCAGCGCCTCGCCAACGCCTGGATGCACCTGGACGTTTCCGCGACGTCTTCGTCCGAGGCATTATCCGATATGGAAAGATACCTGCAGCGCCATCTCCCGACTACGGCCGGTCAATATGAGATGTTTCTTATAGGCACGGAGAACTACGCAACCTGGGTCGAACTCCGTTTGCTTTTGCAGACGCCGCCGGAGGACATCGGTCCGCAAATTATGGCGCGTGTGGAAAAGCACCATCCCTCGAGCCTATTGCCTCTGTGGCACCAGAGTATTGAATGGGAGGTTGCCCATCGTAACCGGCAGGCGTACCAGGTAGCGGCCGCCCGGTTGCTGCAACTGCGCAAACTTTACAGGAAGCTGAAACGGCAAGACGATTGGATGGATTTTCTCCAACTGTTCAAGGCAAGATACTCGCGGTTGCGCGCGCTTCAAGAAGAACTGGATGCAAGGAGAGTCTAGCGTGATTGCTATGGAAATTGCTATGGGAGCAGAATTGCTTGCAAGCGCTCACTGGGTGAAAGGAAGGGGTTTCTTCGTCAGCCTTTGGCGCGGAGATCGCACCGTGTCGCAGGACGAACTCGCGGCTACGCTCTTTGCCTGGGACGAGCCATCACGTTACGGCAGCCTGCTCAAATATGACTACTACGACTTGGACCTCGATTCTCGCATACGGGGTCGAATGCCCTTTGGCGTCTGGCTGAAGGGATTGGAGGCAGCCCACTACTTCGTGGAACTCCCGGTGAATCGTCTCGCCAAATTTACTTGGAGCGACGAAGCGCAGGGCTATATTGCCATGGCGCCCGGCATCCTGAACACCCTACGACGAGGACGGTTCATGCCTGATTACAGCGCTATGAAACGGGGTAGTTTGGCGTGGAGGAAGTGGGACGTGGACAAGCAGGGTGGCCTCGGCCGCGGCGGATTGCGCGCGGTTGAAAGTCAGACCAGCCGTGAGCTGGCTGCCGCCGTGGATGCGCCGCTGATTGTACTGGAGAATGAGTGGATCACGCTGGCCATTCAAGAAGTTCTGGACAAGGGCGGAGATGTTCAGGCTCAGTGGAACCGATTGGTAGAAGCGTTTCCTGCATTGACGGACCTGCAAGCCTTTCAGCCGTGGGACGAGCAGGACTGGCTGGAACACATCGGCTGGCAACGTAACGATGTGCCCTTCTGCATCGGCTTGCGGCTGGACGAGCCTGTGGGGGGTGAACCCTGGACGCTGCAGGTGGTCCTGCGGGATAGCAGAGATGAGAGCAACATTGTAGAGTATACTCCATCGTCACAGTGGTCTGTGGAACCCGAGGCGCCACAGGGGGTCTTGGCGCCTGCGCGCTGGCAGGAGCATCAACACCGCGCAGACCGCGAAGTAAGGCGCTGGCTGCAGGCCATTCCCTGGCTTGCGGATGCCACTGGCGCCCTGCGCCAGAGTCTGTCCAGCGATGAAGCCTGGGAGTTCATGAGCAATGTCAGCCTGCAGTTGGCGTCAATGGGCTGCTTCACGCTGTTGCCAAAGTGGTGGGCAGATATGCTGTTACACCGGACAAAACTAAGGGCGCGGGTGCAGTCTTCAGTGGGATCGTCCGGGGAACACCCCATGGGCATCGAACAGATTGTTCAATTTGACTGGCGGATCTCTGTGGGGAATGCGGATTTGTCAGACAAGGAATTTCTGGAATTGGTGGATATGAACCAACGTCTGGTGTATTTTCGCGGGCAATGGGTTGAAATCAACCCTGTGGTTGCCAATCGCATTCGCCGCACCATAAAACGTTGGCAACGTAGTAATGGGCTGACCCTGTCTGCTGTTCTCGGGCGGGCACTCCTGCCATCGCCGGAGGTTTTGGACGCAGGCGTGGGTGCTTACCAGGAGCCTGTTGCGGACACTGGCGACGAGCCGTTTGAGGTGGAATTGAACCGGAATTTCCAGGACTGGCTGAGTAGCCTGCAACGGGTGGAAAAGCTCCCTGAAGTGCGGGTCTCATCCCGGTTTCACGGGTCCCTGCGGCATTATCAGGAACAGGGTGTGTCATGGCTTCGTTTCCTGCGCACATACGGTCTGGGTGCGTGTCTGGCCGACGACATGGGTCTGGGGAAAACCATTGAGTTGATTGCTTACCTGCTGAACTATCCTGGCCCGTCCCTGATTGTCTGTCCCACCTCTGTTCTGGGCAACTGGCAAAAGGAACTCATTCGTTTTGCACCGGATTTAAGCGTTTATGTACACCACGGACAAGAACGGTGTCACGGAGAAGTCTTTGCAGAGACAGTCCGCAGTGCTGATGTGATACTGACTTCCTACGCCTTAGTTCACTTTGATATAGAGGATTTTCTTCGGGTGCAGTGGGACACCCTGGCTCTGGACGAGGCTCAAGCCATCAAGAACGCCTATGGCAAGCAAACGCAATCCATCCGGAAACTGAAAGCTACACACCGTATTGCTATGACCGGAACGCCTTTGGAAAACCGTCTCACGGAACTGTGGTCTATATTTGATTTTCTCAACCCAGGCTACCTCGGCAGCCTGAGACAATTTGCCCAGCGCTTTGCGCGTCCTGTCGAAAAGGGAGATTCACTGGCAACCGACTCACTACGGCGGTTGGTGCAACCGTTTCTGCTGAGGCGGACAAAGACCGATTTAGCTGTGGGACTGGAGTTACCGGAGAAAACGGAAATGAAGGTGTATGTGCCACTCACTGGCCGACAGGCTGTTCTGTACGAATCTGTTCTGCAGGATATGATGGCGAAGCTGGAAGAGGCAGAAGGTATGGCTCGCCGCGGGTTGATTCTAAGCACCTTGACGAAGCTGAAACAAGTGTGTAACCACCCCGCATTGGTAACAAAACAGGAGGGCCAACTCCGCGATGTTCGGCAATCGGCCAAGCTGTGTCGCCTGCTGGAGATGGTGGAAGAACTGCGGGAGGAAGGGGACAGGTGTCTGATTTTCACTCAGTTTGTGGAGACGGGGAGACTCTTGCAGCGCACCTTGGATAAAGCACTGAGTGAACCCATCCTGTTTCTTCACGGCGGCACGCCTAAGGCGGAGAGGGATAGACTGATTGAACGGTTTCAGCAGGAAGAGGGGGACGCAAATGTCTTCATTCTATCCATTAAAGCGGGGGGTATCGGACTGAACCTGACGGCAGCCAACCACGTGTTCCACTTTGACCGGTGGTGGAATCCGGCGGTGGAGAATCAGGCCACAGACAGGGCTTATCGCATTGGTCAGCACCAAGCCGTACAGGTGCACAAATTTGTAGCACTTGGCACGTTGGAGGAACGCATTGACGAAATGCTGGAGAAGAAGCAAGGGCTGGCGGACCAAATTGTGGGAGGAACAGGTGAGCAGTGGATTACGGAGCTTTCAACGGCGGAACTGCGTAACTTGTTCACCCTGAGGCGGGAATGGATTGAGGAGTAGGTATCCGGCGCAGATGGTGCGTTATCCAGCGCAGAATGTGAGGCGCCGGTGCAGGCGAGTCCGGTGAGGCAGGTTGGAAGCAGTAGGTAGCAGAGAAGGACTGGGGAAGCAGCATGGAAGACGTGACCAGGCAAGGAGATGCAGGGAGCGAAAATGGCTAAATCGGGAAAGAAGAATCGTCATCAACAAGGCAAGAACCAGCACCAGCGGAACCGTCACAGGAGCACGAGCTCCTCCGTTGAAATCGAAGATGTGCTGGAGGGGCTAGATGGTCCGGAATTGGAAATGTTGCTAGCATCGGAACTGCGGGACAGGGTTCGGGATTTCCGGAAGACAGGCGAAACTTCGGCTCCCGTGGATGTTCTTCCCGAGGACGAAAGAATTCAGAAAATGTCGCCTGAGTGGCGAGATTTCTACCGTTGTCTTATGCAGGAGTTTCGTAAGTAGGAATCGGTGGTATGGAGAGGATGAGTCATTGATTTCGAAGCGGAATCAGTGGTTTGTGGAGGAGGAAAAGGCGTGAATTTCCAGCGGATGGACAACGTTGCAGACTTCCTCGAGGTGGCGGAAGAGTTCTTGGTCCAGCGCGATCCCGAAACCAACCTCACACTTCATAACGCTTATGGCCTGCAGGCCAAGGCGAGCACGCCTGAGAGACCAGCATACATGGCCGTGGTGACAAATGGCCAGAGCATTCTTGGGACGGCCATCATGGACTATGGCCGGCCGCTGTGTGTATATGCCGTGGGCGAAATGCCGGAAAAGGCAATGGCTCTCCTCGTTGACGATTTGTTGGCGTGGCAGCAGTCTGTGGATGGATTTGTGCATTGGAAGGGCAATAGGACTAAGCTAGTGGCCCCGGAAGGTCTCGCTCACCAGTTTGTACAGGTATGGGAGCAGCGAACGGGCTTGAGGCCGACGCTCGGGATGCACATGCGCTTATACCAGTTGCGAGCAATCCGCGATTTCGGTCTTTGCAAGGGTGCCTTGGGCTTGGCGACGGAAGACGACAAGTCATTAGTTGCGCAGTGGCTTTACGAATTCGATAAAGAGGCTGTAGGTGAAATGACGCAGGACGAAGCCGTCGAGGTCGCCCATAGAATGGTGGATGGTGGGCGCATGTACCTCTGGGTGGATGACGGTAGACCAGTAAGCCAGGTTTGCAAGACGCGGCCCACCCAGAGGGGGGTGGTGCTCAATGCAGTCTATACCCCAAGGCAGTTTCGCAAGCGGGGCTACGCCACTTCCTGCGTGGCTGCAGTCAGTCAGCGGTTGCTGGATGACGGGTACGAGTTCTGCTCCTTGTTTACGGACCTCACCAATCCTACTTCCAACCAAATTTACATGAAGATTGGCTACGATTCGATTCGCGACTATCAGGAGTACCAGTTGCTCTGGAAATTGCCGGTGACTGTAAGCCTGTGAGGCAGGCGTAATATCGGATTTGAGTTGCCCCATCTCCGTGAGATGGACACTGCCAGTCGTTATGACGTCATACCACCGGGCCGAAAATCGCAGGAATTTAAAGGGATTTGTTGCTCTGGTCCAGAGGCTGTCGTATATACTCGTCACCATGAGAAGGAGATTGAGTTCGTACTTTGCTCCGATTGGGCGACGAGGAGGACAAATCAATGCGTAAACTACTTGTTATCAGTGGAATACTTGCGGGTACGGTGGGGGTGGTGGCCTGCGGAACAAGTGGTGCTTCGAATTCTGGAAACAGTGGTAATGTCGCCGGTAGTGCTACCAATGCCCAAAAAACGGTGACCTTGTACTTCGCTTCTTACAGTGTAACGCAAGACGTTTACGAGAAAGAGTTGTTTCCTGCGTTTGAAACGTACTGGAAGGATAAAACGGGCCAGTCCGTACATTTTCAAGCATCCTTCGATGCTTCTGGGGCGGAAGCTACCGCTGTTGTAAATGGCTATCCAGCGGATGTTGTCGCGCTCTCCCTGGAGACGGACATAGACAAAATTCAACAAGCAGGACTCATCACCCACAACTGGCAGGACACACCTACTGACGGAATGGTTACGGATTCCATCGTAGCCATTGGAGTGCGCAAAGGGAATCCCAAACACATTCAGACCTGGTCGGACTTGGCGAAGCCAGGCGTGGTGGTTGATTTGCCAAACCCTGCAACATCCGGTGGTGCAAAATGGGATATCAACGCAATTTACTATTCCGCCTTACAACACGGGAATGCCAATGAGGCCAAGTCCTTGCTGACTTCCATTGTGAAGAACGTGAAGGTGCTGGACAAGTCAGGAGAGGCATCTATGACTACTTTTACAAGTGGGACGGGGGACGCGGTTGTCAGCTATGAAAACGAGATCCTCGAGGCGAGCAACAATCTTCAGACTTTTAGTGAGGTCGTGCCGGGCTCGACCATGTTAATCCAAAATCCAATTGCTGTAGTTGACAAAAATGCACAGAAACACGGTGACATGCAGGCGGCCCAAGGGTTTGTGAATTGGCTGGAATCTCCGACGGCGCAAAAAATATTTGAGTCCGAAGGCTTCCGGCCGGTCATCAAAGGCCTTCAAGGAAACACATCGGAGAAGTTTGGGACGCCAAAGAATCTTATCACTGTAAAAAATGTGGGGGGTTGGCAGAAAATTAACCAACTCCTTTATTCCGATAACGGAATTTGGAATCAGGTTCTGGAATCAAAATGAGTACCGAGCTCGGTAAGAAAATTTCCTTCGCGGGCGTGTCAGGTTACCTTCTCTTGCTGGTTGTTCTTCCGTTAGGAGCGATCTTCAAGCAAGCCTTTTCTGCGGGTGTGTGGGGTTTTATTCATTCGGTTCTTCAGCCTATTGGCGTGTCGGCATTGGTACTCACAATCAAAACGTCTCTATTGGCTGCGTTACTCAATACTGTCGCAGGGACGGTCATTGCGTTTGCTCTCGTGAGGACGTCAATTCCGGGCAAATCGATTCTAAATGCAATGGTGGATTTACCCTTGGCAATTCCAACAACGGTGAGTGGCCTCATGTTAATCTTCCTTTACGGACCCAGCAGCCCAATTGGGTCGTGGTTTGCCCGCCATGGGGTGGACTTAATCTACTCGCCGTTGGCCATCGTCATCGCGTTGGTATTCGTCACATTTCCCTATACCATCCGTGCCGTCCAGCCTTTATTGGACGGTTCGGATAGACGGATGGAAGAGGCTGCGTTGACACTTGGGGCGTCGAAACTTCGCGTCCTCAGGACGATTGTTCTGCCAACCATACTTCCTGGGGTTATATCGGGCTTTGCCCTGAGCTTCAGCAGGGCTACTGCTGAATTTGGGTCCGTGGTGCTTGTGTCAGGTAATTTGCCCATGCATACCCAGGTGTCTGCTGTGTACTTATACGGTTTGCTGGAAAACTATAATCAACAGGGTGCTGCGGCAATCTCGGTAGTCTTGTTGGGACTGTCGTTTGTGGCGGTGGTCTGCCAAATTTACTTGTCCCGCCAAACACATATTTCAGCACTGCTTAGACGGGTTCAACGGTTTCCAAGGGGAGAGTTCCATGAAGTCGAAGATAGGGCTGTTTAGTTTTGTCTACCTCTGGTTTCTCGCCCTGATAGCATTGCCCCTCACGGGCATCGCCGTCGGCGCTTTCAGGAAAGGGGCCATGGAATTTTTTCATGAGTTCGTGCAGCCGGGAGCTCTGTTCGGACTGAAGCTGACATTTGAAATTACGGCTTGTGCGGTTGCCATCAATACGGTGTTTGGTGTCCTAATCGCCCTGCAGATTGCCGGAAAAAATGTCAGAGGATGGAGAGTTCTCAACGTCATCGTGGATCTACCCTTTGCGGTATCTCCTGTGATAGCCGGCTTGGCGCTCATTCTTGTCTACGGCCCCAACACCTTGATTGGAGGTTTTCTTCAAAATCACAGTATGAAGCTCATGTTCGCTATGCCAGGTATGGTTATGGCCACCTTGTTTGTCACTTTGCCCTTTGTGGTGCGAGAACTTGTCCCTGTTCTGCGAGAGATGGGTAATGGGGAACAAGAGGCGGCCATGACACTTGGGGCATCCACTTGGAGGGTGTTCTGGAGGATTACCCTGCCACAGATGAAGTGGAGCTTGCTCTATGGCGCAATGCTCACCGTTTCGCGGGCACTGGGTGAGTTTGGAGCCGTTCTGGTCGTTTCGGGGAGTGTGGTCTTGCTGACGCAAAGCGCCACCCTTTACGTTTATCAATCCACTGTCAATGGGGATATGCAGGCAGCCTATACAGTATCTCTCGTGTTGGCGGCCACATCTTTTCTCATTCTCTGTCTTCTCGAGGGGATAAAGCGGAGGCGGGAGGTTGCCCATTCTTGAGCATTGAAGTGAAAAACATAGTGAAGACATTTGCCAATGACTCCGTCGCGTTGGATAACGTCAGTTTTACCGTGGGGGAAGGAAAACTCATTGGTTTTCTCGGACCCAGTGGCAGTGGCAAGACGACGCTCCTTCGGATTATTGCAGGACTTGAACGGCAGTCTTCCGGACAGGTGTTCATTTCTGGCAGACCAGTGGACGATATTCCGCCTCAGAAGCGAGGCGTCGGCGTAGTTTTTCAGAACTACGCACTGTTTAAGCACATGACTGTTGCGGATAACATCGCGTTTGGCCTGAAAGTTCAAAAACGAAACGCAAAGGAAATTCACGACCGAGTGGCGCAACTGTTGGATCTCACTCATTTATCAGCGTTTGCATCACGCTATCCGCGGCAATTGTCAGGTGGAGAGGCCCAAAGGGTTGCGCTGGCCAGAGCCTTGGCCCCTGAGCCTACCGTGTTATTGCTGGACGAACCCTTTGCAGCCATTGATACAAAGGTGCGCCGGGAGTTGCGTGAGTGGGTGCGCCAGATCCACGATAAAATTGGCGTTACCAGCATATTTGTTACGCACGATCAGGAAGAAGCCCTGGAAATCGCCGATCGCGTTTTGGTCATCAACCAAGGGAAGGTGGAGCAGTTTGGAACACCCGAAGAAATCTATAATGCTCCAACCAGCCTTTTTGTCGCAGACTTTGTGGGGGAAGCCAACCACTTTCGCGGCACATCTCAAGCTGGGAAACTCACAATCGGACCGCTCTCTCTGGGGGTTGCAGACGTGTCGGATGGTGAGGAACTTGACGTTGTCGTCCGTCCCGCGGACATCAAGATGAGGGAAATTACTTCACAAAGCGATATTGTAGGAGAGATTGTCCGTCTTTCATACCGAGGCAACTCGTACCTGGTAGAGGTGAAGTTGGAAAATGGAATGCGGGTGTACACCTATGCACCGAAGGAATCTCGTCCTCTGTATACAGGTCAGCAAACCGCACTTGACATTATGGATTACAAATTATTTCAAGGCGAAGTTCCTGTTTAGGTGTATGTTGGAAAGACAGAATACCGACGCGGTTTTTAAATTCTTGAATGGAAAAACGCCTCCAAGGACGGAGTAAAACCAAATGAAAACGAGCATACCGCTGTATCACCAACTGAAGCAGAAATTACTGGAGGACTTGCAGTCCAACAAATGGGCACCGGGTGAACCCATACCGTCCGAGACGGTTCTCGCAAAGGAACACGGGGTCAGTAGAATTACGGTACGCCAAGCCGTGGGGGATTTGGTATCCCTGGGTTATCTAATTCGCCGCCAGGGAATAGGCACCTTTGTAGCAAAACGTGAATTTTTTTCCGCAGGTTCACGGCTACAGGGCTTTGCTGAAGAACTTCGTTTGAGGGGACATGAGGTGTTCCTAAAAGTGAAGAGAATTGATTCTTTAGGATGTCCCACAAAAGTTGCTGACGAATTGAAGGTGGCTCCAGGTACCGCTGTTGTAAGAATTTTAAGAGTGGCAGCTATAGGCGGCTGCCCGGTTTTCCGTGAAACGTCATATTTGATACTGCCGTCCAATGCTACTCTCGAAGAATTGGTGAAGCAGTCGGAATTCAACGGTTTTATCTATGGATTTTTGGAACAACATGGCGTGAAGATTACGTTTGGAAGCCAGCGGGTCTCCGCAACAAAGGCCAATTATGAGGATACTCAGGATTTAATGATGCCAATTGATGAGCCTGTCCTGTTCATTCGGCGTGTTACCTCTGATGAAACTGGAATGCCAGTGGAGTTTTCCGAGGTCCGTTACCCTGCCACGCGGTATGAATATTTTGTGAGCCTCAGCCGTGGCAAGGACAATGGCTAGCATTCCGAATGATTAGAAAAGATGGTCTTCAAAGAGGATTGGCACCAGGCCTCGGTCCGAGGACAATGAATCCAAAGAGACATTTAACTCAGAAAAATCTGGTTGAAGATGGGGTGCGGTTAATGGCTACAGAGAAGGAGCGAAGACCGGTCTCGTCCTTCATCTTGATTGCAGTGCAGGTGTGTCTGGGACTTGGTGCTGTTTTTGGGGGTGGCGGTCTCATGCTAAATCCCAGTGGTCAACTCATAGGCATGCCTGTCTCCCTTATCCAGGATTCCGTGTTTGGGAACTTCTTCATTCCGGGTCTCATCTTGTTCCTTGTACTGGGACTGCTGCCTCTGTGGGTTGCCTGGGGCCTGGCAACGAGACGTTCCTTTTCTGTGGTGAGGTTTATGAACATCTATCCGGCCATGAATACTGCATGGACCTTCTCTCTCTACGTCGGGTTCGCGGTGATTATCTGGATAATGGTAGAAATGTTCATTATTCAGGAGGTGGCTTTGGTGCACATGGTGTACGCAGCCGTTGGCATCGCCATTCAGGTATTGACTCTGCTGCCTGCAGTTCAGCGATATTACGCGTCAAGTCCCGAGGTTTAAGTCATTTGGAGAAAATCGTATTGCCGATTTTGACGATTTCCGGTTGTGACCATATCCAGGAACTGGTGGACGTGGCCGGATTAAAGTAATACAGTGCACCATATGACGGATCCCAGCCATGGATGGCATCCAAAACAGCCGTATAAGCCGTTGTGTTCGGCTGCAAATTGATTTGCCCGTTCTGAACTGACGTAAACGCACCGGGTTGGTAGACTACTCCTGGGATGCTAGTGGGAAATTTGGGGCTTCGCAAGCGATTCAGGATGACGGCTGCCACAGCAACTTGCCCCTCAAAGGGCTGGTTACGTTCTTCTGCGTAAACGACGTGAGCCATTAGATTGATATCCGATGTACTGTATCCGTTGGTTGCGGATATCTGTTGGGCCGCTGCGGGCCCTCCGTTTTTACTTCCTGCATACCTCCAATTTGGCGTAGCCGCAACAAGCTTGATTTTCGTTGCCATATCTACCACGCCCGTTACCTTCATACCAAATTTGTACTGAAAATCCCGTACGGCCCAGTAGGTGTCCCAACCAAAGATGCCGTCAACCTTTCCGTAGTAATAATACCCCAATAATTTTAAGCGATTTTGTAATTCGTCCACATCGTAACCGCGACTTCCATACGTCAAATCTGCACTGGTGAACGCATTGCCGGTCATTTCAAGCATTCCTGCAAACATGAAAGTCGCACAGCAAAGCGATACCAGGACCTTGTATATCCTCTGCATAATCTCCAGTCCCCCGTTCAGTACACAGGCCTTGAGATAGAGTATTTGCAGGAAAACACAAATGGATGCGTCTCAACACAGAGACCACATTATTAGCAAAGGATATCCACCAACGCTTGCCCGCAACGTGATAGAGTCGCCTATATGCTGCATGTGACTTCACGGAGGATCTCGGGATGAGCGAAAGACGGCATTTATATGAAGTGGACCTCATGAGAGGTTTTGTTATGTTGTTTGTCCTTTCAGTTCATACGTTATCGGCCTTCATTGGAATTTTATCATCAAGCAAATCTGCCTTTATGATTATGTCAGGAATTCTTACGTCACTTCATTTCACAAGGGAGACGTTCATGTTCATTACCGGTCTGGTCTTGTTCGTGACGTACTATCACAGCGAATTCAACCCGTTGAGGTTCTGGCTGAAACGACTCACCTTGGTTGCTGTTCCCTACGTTGCCTGGAATGTGGTCTACATTTTATCTGAAGGTACATATGAACCATCTTTCACGTGGTCTTTCTCGGCTATCCTTCACGAACTTGGGAACTCCTTAATGTTTGGCAACCAGTTTTTCCTGTACTATGTACTTGTTTCTATTCAGTTGTATGTTGTCTTCCCACTTCTATTATTTGGATTGCGAAAGACCGAGCGTTGGCATGTCCACATCTTTATCCTGAGCTTTCTGGCCGAGTTAATCTTCATGTATTTGTCCAAGTCTGTTCTCCCTCATATTCGCGCAGCAAGTTTACCTCTCATTTTGCGAGACATGGACGTGCATCGCGCAGAATTCGTTCTCACCTATCAATTCTGGTTTATCGCTGGGGGCATCTTCTCTGCGCATTACAGCGAAATTCGTGACTATATTGTGCGTCATGCTCGCGCATTGTGGATTGCTTTCGGCGTCATACTGCTGCTTCTGTATGGGCATTATATACTGGATAGCTTGGTGCTGGGTGAATCCTACGGCCAGGCGACCACAGTGCTGCAACCAATTATGATTCCGTACAGCCTAATGGTAACAGTGATTGCCTTACTTTTGGGCTGTGGCTGGGCGTCCCGGCGTTTACGGATGCGCTGGAGGCACTTTAGCCGTTTTGTAAAATTGGCTTCAGAGACTTCCTTTGGTATTTTTCTTGTTCAGCCTTTCCCCCTGATGCTAATGGAAAATACGGTTCGACGCATCACTGCTCCCGATTGGGTGCTCTTTTGCTTAATTCCGTTTTCGGTGCTCTTTGTCTACTTTTCGTCCATGCTCATTGCATTCTTCCTTGCGCGAGTCCCCATTCTGTCGTACGTTGTTGGGCGGAGAACTCATTGGCACAGACAGTTGGCTTCATGAAAACGTAGCCGCAGATACTATTTGCAAATGTCGTCTGCCGGAATGGTCTCCCGCGGTCACCAGCCACGAACCGCCAGCCAGCGAACCATCACCCACGAACCGTCAGCAAGCTAACCTTCGCCCGCGAACCGACAGCCTGCGAACCCCCCACCCGCGACTACCATCCCTGTTCTGTTATAAAACAGTTTTACAAGATTTCTTCTTGTGGTATATCCGTCCACCAGCCTCATATATAGTAATGAATGATATGCTGTCACCTCCACCGCCCAAGGTGCGAGAATGGCCAGTGGTGTCGGACGACCTGGGTGCCTATGAAGCTGGCCGTTGGTGAACCCCTGTCTCTGAGTCAGTGGCCCAGCTTGGCCCGCAGCAAGGATACCGTTGAATGTGAGAAGTCACGTAAATTTGAGGAGAAGGTGAATCCATGGGAGCTCACCGCGCGTTTCAGACAACGGAGCGCGGACTTCACCGGGATAATTTGCCCTTTCGGCTTTATCAGAAGGCAAAGAAGTTCGGCACCTGGGATCCCGATGATATTGATTTCAGCCAGGATGCCCTGGACTTCGCAGCGTTAACACAAGCGCAACAGTCCGGGACGCTGCGACTGCTATCGCAGTTTCAGGCTGGTGAAGAAGCCGTCACGGTAGATTTGCTGCCACTCATCATGACTGTCAGCAGGCTGGGTTGTCTGGAGGAGGAAATGTTTCTCAGTGCGTTTCTTTTCGAAGAAGCAAAGCACACTGAGTTTTTCAGTCTGGTCTTCGCGGCGCTGAACGTCACGGGTGATTTGGCGCAATATCATTCTCCCACCTACCTCCGCATCTTTGAGGACATTTTGCCCACTGCATTGAATCGGCTCATTTTGGACGATTCCCCGGAAGCAGTGGCGGACGCGGCCACTGTTTACAACATGTTTGTCGAAGGCGTCCTAGCTGAAACCGGTTACTGGTCACTTTATCAGGGCCTGCACCAACTAGGTCAAATGCCAGGTCTCATTAAAGGCATTACCTACCTCAAGACAGACGAGTCACGCCACATCGCCTATGGAACCTTCCTGCTGCAGCGGTTGATTTGTGAGCACCCCCACTTGTATCAGCAGGTGACCAAACGCCTCTATGAACTGCTGCCATTGTCTATGGAACTCAATCGGGAAGGAATGAATGCACGGGAAGAGAGCCCTTTTACTTTCTCCCTTGAGCAAATTGTGCAGTTTTCTATGAAACAGTTTCAGACGCGAATGGACGTACTGAAACGGGCAATCGGCAAAACGGTTGACGAAATCTATCAGACGCCAGAGTCCGCTCTTGGCGTTGAGTAGTGCGTGGTGTCCATTCCATGACGACAAAGTGCTTCTGCAGTGATGCCCGTTAACCAACACTCTGTCGCTGGAGAAGCGGCCTATACTTACCGAAATTCCCTTGCCACAAACTCAAACGACCAGTTGGTATACAGAGTTATTTTGGAGATGTGATAAAAATTATCTGATTGTTCCGCGAAAGGAGGGATGCCTTGGATTAAGCAGTGGGAACAGGCTTTGGCACAGGCAGGACATAAAGCAGAGGGGTGAATGGTTTGGAAGGCATACTCAACGTTGGAAGTGGGTATCGAAAGGTACTTGCGGCGGGAATGGTGGGCCTGGGAGCTACGGTAGCGGGGCTTCTCCTCACGGGGAAGTTGTTTGCTGCGTTTCCGCTGGCGGGAATCGGCGGATTCGTAATTACTGCGCCTAGCCTCACGGGTACCGGTTTCTCGCTGTCGCCGTCCTTAACGCAGACGGATGAGCAGGGGGGTTGGCCGGCAGGCATGATTACGCTGCAATCCGTCAACATTGGTACATCAAGCAACACCGGCAGCAGTCCAGGGTTTGAACTGACGAAACATTTCGACTTGAGCGCTACGCCCATTGGTCAAATTATTCCGTCCGCCGATTTGAACATCACGGCGGCAACACTTCAAGGTACGAACCTGGCCATGGATACCACCGGATTGCAGGCCACCACGGCCCACTTTGGGGGCTTCAATCTGGCTGAATCCTACGCGGTTGTGAACAGTGCCCAAACGGATACGGGCGTCGAAGGAACCGTTACGGTGAATGCCAATAACACTCAAGGTGCCATTGATCCGTCGAAGCAATTGGGCCTGACATCTTCCAGCCTCACGCTGACCGGCGCAGCTATTAACACCGATGCGCTGACATCATCTTCTCTTGATTTAAGCAGTTTGCGACTGGCCATTGTCGCCAATGCCGTCACCGGTTCATCTTACGGAGACAATGCCTATGACACCTATTACGACACGGCAACGCCTGACGCGGGCATCAACGACGGTGGCACATTGGACGGAAATCCAGGTGCATCCAACAACACGAATTCGCCCCCTATCGGTTTGGTGCCGGGCCAGTGATGGCTCAACAAACGAGAGTGAGAATGGCATGTTCGCCATTCTCACTCCCATCCCTATCCCAGCGTCAAGTGCGCCGGGATAGCCCAATCTTATCACAGATTGAGTGAGGGCAAATGATGAACGTGATGGGATGTACTTCGCGATTGAGACAAAGAACCCGTGTGCTACCGCGATTCTTCTGCGTGCTAATAGTGCTGGTTCTGTCCGCATTTGCGTTTGTTCAGACGACTCTGGCGGCTTCGTATCAAACGCCCTTTCAATTTCCCCTCTCCAACGTGGGTGGCATTGTGCTGACTGCGCCGGAGATTGAGGGCACAAATCTGGCCTTTTCTCCTTCGTCTGCGCCGACGGATGAACAGCGGGACTGGCCTACAGTGGAACTTACGGGGAATGCCCTTAATTTTCCCCAGGGACTGACACTGACCAAAACGGTGGATATGAGCAGTACGTCCCTGGCGGCTTACGGCGTCGCGAAGGCTGTCATCAAAATCACGATTCCATCAGCGACGTCTCTTTCCACTGCGGCCATTGAGTTGAGCGGCATTGACTGCAATGAAGTCAACTTTGTAACGGGCGTAAACTCTTCGGGAGAGCCCGTAATTACAGATGCAAGCGGCAATGAGACGCCTCTGGCGCAATTGAATATCACGCCCACAAGTCCTTTACAGAATGTGACTCTTAACGTTCACTCCATGAGTCTCGCGGATTTCAACTGGTCGCAAGCGTCCATACAGATTATTGCGGCCAACAGTCAAGGAAATCCCGTGAACGTACCCAACGGTACGTTTACTTACGATAGCAATTATGACAACTCAACTCCGGACCCTGGACTCAATGCGGGGGGCATTGTAAGTGGCAGCCCTGCAAAACCTGCGCAAAAGGGATTAAATCCGGTTTCACCACCCATTGGCTTCGTGCCAAAGCCATAGAAACGGAGGGTTTGCCGCATGTGGAAGCCAAGCAAGCGCATAAATGGCGGCGAAAGGACGGCGCCAAGTCTTGTCAGTCAGGAACAAAAACAGTTGCAACGCCTACAAAGACGGATGCAACGTCGGCAAAAGCGGGATGAGCGGCGGGAGCAAAAGCTGGCCAGGAGAAAGGCATATGGGCGGCCCAGTCTGGTCTTCAGCAGTACTCTTGTGGGTGGGTTCGTGGGCGGGCTTGGACAAATTCTGTACGCGCCGCACCGCAATCTCCTGGGACTCTGCTTGGGTGCCGGCGTTGGCCTGGCAGCGTCCCTGGCTGGGGGCTTCCTCATTTCCAGGAAGTCCGACAAACTTCGAATGCAGGTTCAGTACGGTGTTTGCGGCGTAATTCCAGGTTTCATGATTCTTGGCAATCCGTTCCTGCTGCACGGAAAATGGGGATCCCTTGTTGGCGCCGCTGCTTTTGCCTTGGTGTTTGCTTTTGTTCTCGCGCCTTTTCTCTATCACATGTGGCGTAAGGAAAAGTATTTGCCATTTCCTGCCGAAGGAGCCCTTGTTACCCTGATTCCAGCCATCATGTCTTACGTGGGAGATGAAGTTGCTCAACTGCTCATTCACAACAGTCACTTTTATAACTCACACAAAGTGGCAAATTTTCAGCTGCAAAAAATTGTTACGGAAATGATTGCGAAACAGGGCACGCAATACGTCGTTGAGAAGGCAGCCATTGGGTTTCTCGTTCCCGTTATCATCGTTTTGGTGAGCTTTCTCTGGATTGGTTTTGCCCTTGCTGCGAATCACAGGCGTCCGGCGTTTGGCGTGGCGCTTGTGGCCATTGGCGGTGCCATGGTCGCCTACATGGGACTGAAAGTCGCACCCCTGCTGTTTGCGCCTGGAAGTGGCCTCCTCTGGGCCGGCCTCGTCATGGGCCTGATGATGATAGCGTTGGCCATCACAGTGTTTTACTACTCTGCGATGCGTGTCCCAATTGGCGTGATGGTTATCATCGCGTCCATTCTGTCTTTCGTAGGCGCCGCAGGGGGTCTGATTATTGGAGGGATTCTGGGGATTTTCGGTGGATCCATGATTGTTGCCTGGAAGGGCGACACCTCCGCCGGAACAGGCAGCCCTACCGGAACAGGCAGCCCTACCGGTTCCAGTGCTTCACCGGATGAGACCCTATCCATGTAAGACGCCGCTGACGACCCTGCTGCTGCAGAAGCATACACGTGCCTCAAAGGGGGATAAACCTTGCAACAGTCCCATGACGTTGTGGTATCGCCACCAGTTGTAAAGAAGCAGTCGCGAACGGTTCCCATGATGCTACTCATGTTTCTAATGGGGATTGCCGCAGTGTTCCTGCTGGAAAAATTTGTGGTGACGACTGACAGAGTCAGTGGCTTTTCTATGCAGCCGACGCTGCAAAATGGGGAACTACTGCTTGTCGACAGAATCGTCTACCGTTTTGAAAAGCCCCACTACGGCGACATCGTTGCCATCAAGTGGGGAGCCAACGGGCTGGTTAAGCGGGTCATTGGCCTTCCCGGTGATGTCATCCAAATTCATGGCGGATGGGTCTATCGAAACGGCAAGAAACTTCACGAGCCCTACACGGCTACGGCGACGGCAGGGACCTATGGGCCTGTCACCGTCCCAGCCAATTGCATCTTCGTCCTGGGGGACAACCGCAATGAGAGCCGCGACAGTCGCAGCATTGGGTTCATTCCCTTGGCTGACGTGATGGGTCGCGCCGACGTTATCCTCTTGCCTTTCCACAACTTCCACGTTCAACCTTTTGGGAGCAGCCGTCCGGACTGAATCATCAGCCACAGCTTTACGTTTCAGGGGGAGTTTGAGTCGAGAGGAGGCAACGCCGCATGTTCCAGGCCAGGGATACCTCTTCGGAGAACCAGGGTGTCCTTCGGACGGATGTGGATATCTCACTAAAATCCAGACGAAAGCACATTGTTCGGACCTTCCTTCGCCATGGGCTGGCACTGGTGTTTCGACAGCATGGGCTGGCATTGTTCCGGAACGGTGGCGTAACGCTGACCGAAGCGGAAAAGAGCGAAATTGCCTTGAATCTGCGGAGGGCGTTTGAAGAACTTGGCCCAACGTTCATCAAAATGGGACAGGTTCTCTCAACGCGGCACGATATTCTGCCGGATTTTATCTGTGACGAGTTCACATACCTTCTAGATAGTGTCGAACCTGCCCCATTTTCCGAGGTCGCGGCGATACTCCAACGTGAACTGCCCAAAGGGCTGGACGCGTTTCACTTCATTCAGCGGGAGCCCATCGGATCGGCTTCCCTGGCTATGGTTTATCTGGCTGAACTGAAAACGGGTCAAAGATGCGCGGTGAAGGTGGTCCGCCCCTATGTGGACAGACTCTTTCAGACGGACATCCAGTTGATAAAGCGCTGGGCAGCGCGGATATATCGGCGTCTGCCGGAAAGAGTCCAATCGACGGTGGACTTTCGCGGGCTTCTGGAAGATTACTGGAGCTCCAGCATCGAAGAGTGCGATATGCGCCAAGAAGCCGAGCACATGGCGCACCACGCCGAAATGATGCAGGTCTACGAGCGTGTGCGGGTTCCCCGGGTCTATCTGCCACCGTCAAAGAATGTGCTTGTGATGGAATACATTGACGGCTGGACGCTGAAGGACTTCCCTGTGGAAGAGGTCACCTTTGAAGAACGTTTTCACATGATGTTCGATCTCGGCCACTACTACATCGAGAGTCTCCTGAACGGTTACTATCATGCCGATTGCCACGCAGCCAACATCCTCATTGACAAGGCCGACAAGACGGCTGTGGTCATCGACTGGGGCATGGTGGGCAGGATGGATGTGCAGACGGCCCAGAAGCTGCTGTACATGGTGAGTCTAATCAACCAAAACCTGTGTGAAGAAGCCGCCGAAGTGGGCTTGCAGATTCTCGAGCCGACGGAGTATACGAAGATTGACGAAATTCGCAAGAAGTTTGTCGCCATGGCGCCCAAGTACGCATTTGCCACCCAGGGTCAGACCAAGGTGAACTGGGGTACTGTCGTGACGGAAGTAATTCAGGCTGGCGTCCAGAATTTCTGCAGAATCCCATCTGGCCTTGCCCTCTGGACAAAGGGATGGATGGCCACGGAAGCAACGGCGCGCTGGCTACTGCCGGAAGTCAGTTACCACCGAATTGTGGAATCCTACGATACAAACATTCTCAGAAACATGTTGAGCCACCAAATGAGTTACAAAACCAACGGCTTCGTTGTTGCCGAAACGGCTCGACTGGCGACCACACTTCCTCGCCGGTTGAATTCCCTGCTGGAAAAAGCGGCCCTCAATCGCCTGGGTGGCTATATGGAGATTCGCCTGTCCGAGCGAGCAAACCGAAGTCTCAACGGCATGGTGAATAGAGTGGCGCTGGCCGCTGTTTGCAGCATCTCGTTCTTGGCCAGTTCCGTGGCTATAATTTCACTGCACTGGAGAATAAGCACCGTGGTGAACGGTTTCATTGGCGGCGGAGCCACCGCCATGGCAGCCGTCGGCCTGCTCTCGGGCATGGCTCTCATCCGGCAAACGCGCAAGAGTCACCGCCAATCGTGAGGAGTGGGAATATGCGTTGGAAAGGGTTGAAGAGTCAACCAGTGGCCCAAGGACGGGATTGCAGACCTGCTGCCGAGGACCGGCCTGAGCATCGGCGGACAGCACGGCGGACAGCACGGCAGGCAGAACCGCGGGTAGAACCGCAAGCAGAACTGCGGGCAGAACCGCGGGTAGAACCGCAAGCAGAACTGCGGGTAGAACCGCAAGCAGAACTGCGGGTAGAACCGCAAGCAGAACTGCGGGCAGAAAGTAGGTCCCTGGAAGAGCGTGTGCGCTTGCTTTACGCCCAAAGTGGCGGGCCGGAACAGGCAGCAAAAAAAATCGAAAAACTGACACAGCAACACTTATTGACAGGCAACGATCACGGAACACCTGGGCAGGTGGAGACGTATCAGGATGTCATTGAAGGTATCGCAGGGAACGACCGGTCCCTGGCTTTTCTGTACAACGGGTTAAAACAGGCTCAGTTACAGGGGAATCTGCTGTACAGAATCAACGACGACCGGATAAGTTCCTTCATCCGGTCACAGGAGAAAAGAAATGTCATACTAGAACGGAACCTGCAGGAACTTTTGGAGCTGTTGAAAAGTCGAAAAGCGTAGCGTGAAACTCACAAAGAACGGCGGAGATACTTGGTTTTGCGCGTGGTCATGTACCTTTTCCCCGCTATGCCTCATAATACTTCGTGTAATTCCCTGTTTTGCTGACACGGCACCAACTCCTTGAACCTTGGTTTCCTGGCGGGTCAGTCTATGGCGCTCATGGGTCAAAACAAAATATCCAAAATCGTGAGGGGAACATGATGCAAGGCGTAAAAATCATTCGCAAGCGTGAACAATTGACCACGACCTGGTCCGGCGGAATGACAACAGAGCTGGCTATTTATCCTCCTGGGGCGACCTATGCGCAGCGCGATTTTTCGTGGCGGATTAGTACAGCCACTATTAACGACGAGAAGTCCGAGTTCACCGCGTTGCCAGGCTTCTGGCGAATATTGACGGTAATTGACGGTGAACTGGCCCTCGTACACGAAGGGTACCATTCTACGACGCTGCGCCCTTTTGAGCAAGATGAATTTTCCGGGGGCTGGAAGACGACAAGCACAGGAACGGCAACAGATTTTAACGTGATGTTGGCGCCAGGGCATGTGGGTTATGTAACCGCCTTTACAATAGATCCAGGCGCTGAACATTTGCTATCCCTGACAAAGACATCAACGAAAGATGGGGAGTTCTCTATTTTTTATACACCGCATCACGCTGTCAGTCTTATCGGCGATATGAACCAGGACACATTGGCATGCGGAGACACCCTGGTTGTCGATGGCGCACAAATTTCAGGACAGTGTCACCTCGCATTTCGCAATGATAATGCTGTGGCTGCGCACCTCATTCATTGCACGGTTCGTCGTGAAAGTTAGGGGGGTCTAGTTGCGGGTTGACTTTGGACAAATATTTTTGTTAACTAAATAATATGGTTGAGTCGAAAGCGCCTGGGAAGGTACCAAAATGAGGTTGAGTTGGAAGCGCCTGATTCCAGGTCGTGACATCATAGGCGGACTGGGTGCCGCGGACCAAGACACTGAAACTGTGGAGGCTTATCCCAATGAACGAGGGGTATGTGGATGAGTTCTTGACTTATTGGCAGACCATTAACCGTCACTTGCGCAAAGGCACGCTCAGCGAGGGCGGCCAGCAGATTACCCGTTTGCAGTGGATGATGCTGCGTCATGTGCGGACATCCGACAATACCGCCATTGGCAGCATTGCGGACAAATTTGGCGTCCGTCCCAGCACGGTGTCGCAGATGGCAGATAGGTTGGAAAGGGCAGGCCTGGTAGATCGCGTTGCTGGAGTGGCGGACGCTCGCCAGAAAAGCCTGCGACTGACAGACGCGGGGAGGGCCCTCATTTCCAGCGTGGAATCCGTTTGGGCTGCGCGACTCGTGAAAGGACTGAATCAGTTTACCGCAGATGAACAGACAGAACTCCTAAAACTACTGTCGCGCCTAGCCGCCTCCATGCAGGTTGTGGGAGGTACGGTGGAAGAGCATACAGACTTTAACGAAGCGTAGGTGGCACCACGTTGGCGAAATTCCGAGACAGAGTGGTCTTGCATCTTCAGATTGCTCGGACACTGCGAAGTATTACCCAGGGAATTGCCGTGGTCGATCTCACCCTTTATCTGAAAGACCTCCACTGGTCCGGTACGGCCATTGGCGGCGTGATGTCTGCTGCAGGCCTCGTCGGAGCCGCTTTGATTCTGGTTGTTGGCGTCACGAGCGACCGATTTGGCCGAAAACCGTTTCTTTTAATGTATGAAATCCTCACGGCAGTCGCCGCTCTGCTGATGGTGTTTACCACTAACTCGGCCATCTTGGCCGTCATCATCGTTCTCACAGGGTTTGGCAGAGGTCAAAACGGGGCGGCTGGGCCGTTCACACCTGCGGAACAGGCCTGGATGGCTGCTCGGGTGCCGCGCATGCTGCGCGGGAGTGTATTCAGTACAAACACGGCGCTGGGCTTTTTCGGGATGGCTGTAGGGGCCTTTGTGGCCGGTGCTCCGCGACTGTGGAGCAAGACTTTACCAGGAGCGCTGGGGTTCCACCCGTTGTTCCTCATTATGTTTGTCATTTCCCTGGCTTGCGTCACCGTTATTGCAACGGCTCCGTCCAGGAGTCCGGTTGTGCGCGATGCGGAAAATTCTGATGTTGATTTCGTCAACAGCGCGGCTTTTCAGGGTTCCGCAAACAGACGCACGTCCGGAGCAGCCGCGGATGCGGGAAGCCACTCCGAGACTGGCAGCCTTGCTGGGAGGGTATTACCGAACGATGCGGCCACCGAAGCTCTCATTCGTAAGCAGGAAAATAGGAACATGGCCAAACTGGCGGGTGTCAATGTGTTGAACGGACTGGCCGTAGGTTTTGTGGCTCCCATGATGTCGTACTGGTTTGCCATGAAGTTCGATGTTTCGCCGGCTCAAATTGGCACCACACTAGCGCTTTCCTTTGTATTTACAGGACTTTCGTCGCTCATCACAGGGGGAATTACCAGACGCTTTGGCATGGTAAAATCCGTGGTTTGGCTGCAACTGTTTGGCCTTGTCATGATTTTGCTACTGCCCCTGGCACCTTCCTATTGGCTGGCATCGGTCATTTATATTGTTCGATCCGCCTTCAGTCGCGGTACCCAAGGAGCGAGATCGGCTCTCAGCAGCAGCTTGACGCGAGACCGGCGACGCGGGTTCTCTGTGAGCATGAATTCCCTCGCGATGCGCCTTCCCTCTGCAATAGGTCCAACCCTTTCCGGCGCTATGCTGGATAGCGGCGTGTTCGCTGTTCCCTTCTTCATTGCGGGTGGGTTGCAACTGTGTTCCACACTGTTGTATGGTCGTCTGTTTCACCGGTTTGACGAGCCTTCTGGGCCACCTCAAGGTGTGGCGAAGTAGGGCTTCTCTGTGTCCGGCGTAGCAGGGCTTTTCTGGCCTCAAGGTGTGGCGGAGTAGGGCTTCTTTGTGCAAGACAGAGTAGGATTTTTCTGGGGGGTGTCCGCGATGGAGGACATTCGAACACTGCGCATAAACTCCGGAGTCGGAGGGCAAGGCGGCGGAAATCGCTGGCGCATGCGTGAGCTGGCTCAGGGTGAGCACTTTGACTGGCCCATTCTACGGCGAGCCTTGAAGTCTCTTGCGCCCTACTGGCGACACGCTATTATTGTCAGCGTGGTGATTTTGGCCACCTCCGTAGGCGGAGTATTGCCTGCCTGGTTGACGCAGCGAATCATCGACAACGGAATTGACAAGGGACGAATGGGGATGGTCATTGGCTATACCGTCACCCTTATTGTCATCGCAGTGGCCACAGGTCTTCTCAGCGTTCTGCAAACGTGGCTCAGCAACCTTATTGCGCAGAACGTCATGGCAGACTATCGAATGACCCTGTTTCAGCACCTGCAACGGCAGACGGTCGGCTTTTTCGCGTCCCGGCAGGCGGGAGACTTGGTATCTCACGTGACCAACGATGTTACAGCCATCCAAAATGTGGTCACCACCACCATTGTTGGATTTGTCAGTAACCTCCTGAGCATCGCGGCCACCTTATTCATGATGTTCAGCATGAACTGGCGTCTGGCCATCCTGGCAATGGTGGTTGTACCTGGATTTGTGCTTCCCACACAGCGGGTGGGAAAAACCAGGCAGGAGCTTCAGGCACAGATACAGCACTGGCTGGCCAGAATGACAGTGCAACTCACCGAATCTCTGGGTGTGAGTGGGGCCCTGCTGATTAGAATGTTTAACCGGGAGGAAGCGGAAGAGGCACGCTTTGCGGGTGCCAACCGGATACTTCGCGATTTGCAGGTGCGCCAGGCCCTCGTTGGTCGTTGGTTGTTCATGTGGCTCAACATGTTTTCCGCCATTGGACCTGCCCTCTTGTGGGGTTACGGTGGGTGGCTGGTCATTCACCATGAAATCGGGCTTGGGGTTATTGTCGCCTTTACCACGCTGTTGGCTCGTCTCTATGGCCCGCTCAGCCAACTCGCCCAGCTTCACGTCAGCATCCTGTCTTCCGTGGCCCTCTTTCGGCGCATTTTTGGATTGCTGGACACCGAGCCTGAGGTGCATGACGGAGACTTGTCCATACCGGAAGACCGTGCCAAAGGCAAAGTCCAGTTTCAGCACGTCTGGTTTACGTATCAAGGTCATCAAGGCGACTTGACCCGCTGGGCGCTGCGAGACATTTCGTTGGACATTCTTCCAGGAGAAACCGTGGCTTTGGTCGGACCCAGTGGCGCGGGCAAGACAACGCTTCTGAACCTCATTCCCAGGTTTGCCAATCCCACGCTTGGCACAATTCACCTGGATGGTATGGATATTGCTACATTGACGTTGAAATCACTGCGATCACAAATGGGCCTCGTTCCCCAGGATGCGTTTTTCTTTCACGACACTGTGGCCAACAACCTTCGCCTGGCAAAAGAAGACGCCACCCTAGAGGAAATGGAGGCCGCCTGCAAGGGAGCGCAAATTCACGACACCATCGCCGAACTGCCGCAAGGCTACGATACCTTGGTGGGAGAACGCGGCTATCGCCTTTCCGGCGGCGAGAGACAGCGTCTCGCCATTGCCCGCGTGCTGCTTCAGGGCGCCAAAATTGTTCTTCTCGACGAAGCGACAAGTGCCCTGGATACCGTGGTCGAACGAAAAATCCAGGAAGCGCTGGCGGTCTTGCTGAAGGGACGGACTGCCGTGGTCATTGCCCATCGGTTATCCACAATTCTGGAGGCAGACAAAATTGTTGTAATGGAGAATGGAAGCATGGTGGCCACAGGCACACACCATAGCCTCTTGCAAAGCAGTGACCTATACAGGGTCTTGTATGAAACCCAGTTTCGCACAGCCAGTGGGGTGGCGTCCTCCTGAGGCTATTGGGAGTTTGGCCCGTCCATTCTGCCACCGCCACAACTAGACTGACTCTACTGACCCACCCTGGTGGTGCCTCCAGTGGACCGCCGCCAGGGCGTTTTGACGAAAACTCCAATACTTCTCCACCCTTTTTCCACATTCCCACCCTATACTTTTAGTAGTGAAAGATGACCTGTGGAAGATCCATGTTTAGAAAATCCAATTCTACTGGAGATGGTCATATGAAGTGGGGCTTAGGCCTACTCGGTGTCGCTTCGGTGGCTGTGGCTACCGGGTACGTCGTCCATACGGCAGACGGGGGGCGGGTGCAGGCGTCCACTGGCGCTTCATTGGAGGCGTCCCGATTGACGAACTCGTCAGCATTGACCTCCAACTGGTCCTGGAATGCGCCCGTCAGTGTGGAGGAGGCAAAGCAACAACTGTATCAAGAACTGGAGTCCCTGCAGCAGCAGTTAGGATGGCAGGGGTGGCAGCAGTGGCTACCCGCTTCCATTTCAGGGTGGCAACAGACAGCGCCGACTGGCAATAGCCAGTCCTCAACGGCCAGTGAACAACCATCCCTAGGAACTTCAGGGCAGACGTCAATCCCGGAGGGGCAGTCATCGAGCCCGTCCACATCGCCATGGCGTACAACGGCGCCATGGGGACAGTCTCGGCCAGCGCAGCAGAGCAATTCGTCGAATCCAGGCTACACTGTACAGACGCAAAACGTTAGCCTGCCCCAAAATACCCAGGCGTCCGAAAACTGGGCTGGCTATATTGACACTCCCGCAGGCAGCAGCAGCTACACGAGCGTCACAGGGGCCTGGAAAATCCCCAAAGTTTCCGGTAGTACCGGAAGTCTCGCAGCACAATGGATTGGCCTGGGTGGTGTGTCCAGCAACGACCTCCTCCAGCTTGGCACCATCGAAGAGATTGACGGTGGCCAAACCGTGGCCAATGTCTTTTGGGAGAAGCTACCGGATAACGCAAACAACATTATGACTGTACCCATCGGATCGACGATTCATGCCAAAATTGCAAAGTCGTCCGCGTCGAAGTGGATGGTCACCTTCACGGCAACGACTCCGTCTGGGAGTACACTGAAAAAAACGGTCTCCGTGACGTTGAGCAGCAGTTATGCCACTGGCGTCGGAACCAGCGCCGAATGGATTAGCGAGGATCCTTCCGATGCCAACAACAACCTCTACCCACTGGCAGACTCAGGCACCGTTAACTACACTAATGCCAGTGTTGATGGTACTGCAATGGCAGCCCACACAAACCAGGTGACGCCTATTGCTCTTGTTGACAATTACGGAAATGTGCTAATAGCTCCTTCTAAAGTGGGGAGTAACGGTGAATCCTTCTCCACACAGATGCTTAACGCAGAACCCGTGACTGCTGCCATGGGAGCACGGAGCTACTGGCAATCCAACGGCAATCAGGTGGTGGCCTACGGCGGCTGGGGACACCATTGGCGCTGAGCCTCGCCTGCCGGCATGCTGTTTCTTTACCCTTGGTGCAATCGGGCAAGAGCTTGGTAGGGAAGAGAGTATGGCGGGGTGGCTGACCGTTATTCTCTCGGTCATTGACGGTTCCTTGGACGAGGGTTAAAATCGCTGTGGCGTCATCCGCACATTTGACCTCGACTTGCAGCATCGCTTAGCTGCGTACTGAATCAACTTCGTCTGACGAACGTGTGACTCATCTGCAGGTTGCGGACGAAAACCACAGGGGAACAGACGACAAGGAGCTTTCATATGACCACACCGCACTCTACCAACAGTCCGCTTCTCAGTTCTATTGTCCATCTTCCGTTTCGCACGGCCGCAAAAGAGTTGGGCTGCTGTGAAATGTCATTGAAAGAGTTTAGAAATTCTCTCGACAACCACCTGACAGAATTGTCTGATACGTCCTTGCTGGAAACCAGGAGCCAGAAACTGTGGCTGGCCATGATGAAAGGTGAAGTCCTGTCTGTGGAGAACGTGGACACAGCCGGCTTTCTGTTTCATGTTCAGGGAAAAGCACATCACAACACCTTTGTCGATATGAAATTTTACTATTGCAAGGACAATTGGGAGATACAAGCCGTTACGTCCATTCATCATCGTCCCTTTTGGCGAGGGCACCGCAGGACACTCATGGAGGTACTTGTGGGTCTTGTTGGAATCGGTCTTGTCGTGGGCACGTGGTTCTATTCTTCTTCCAACTATACCAAGCAGGGCGTTGAGAGTTGGGCCCTCCAAAACGGGTACAAGGTGGAGCCTGCCACAGCTTCAGCAGGTACCGTTGTAGCCACTGCCGGCGGTTCTAACTCTACAGCGGCTGGAGCCAACACAACAAACACTGCTGGAAGCGCGAATACCGGAAATGCCCCCTCGGAATCGGCATCCAACGCCACGAACAGCACGGCGAACACAAGTGGCAACAGCACATCGTCTGGAGGTAGCACCAGTTCCAATGCTACGAACACTACGCCATCCACTTCCACGGCTTCCCAGAGTTACACCTTTACCTTCACGTCGGGCATGACCGTTCACGACATCTCCGTGTACCTGCAACAGCACCAGCTCATATCGGACGCATACTCCTTCGACAACGTCTTGCAGAGGGACGGCGTGGCTAGTTCCATTTGGCCCGGAACCTACGTGTTTAAAAGCGGTATGAGTCAGGCTCAGATTATTGCTGTGCTAAAGAGGCAGGCGCAATAAGATAAGGGAGGCATTCATCACGTTGACTGATCCCTCTTTGCCGGGTAGCGAATCCTGCTGAAGATATGCTGAAATCTGCTTCGTCACCGCAATATCACTTTCCCTTGACATCATGCCGTTATTGGCCTGAAACGGCCCACCTCCATTGTGCCAATTCAGAATTTCAACAGCGCTTGAACTCTCAATGGGGGTCTTTGTGTGCTATGCGCCGCACTATTGGACTAGTACAAACGAACCCGTCATATTGAAGAAGTGAATAATGTGTAAATTGGTGGGTTATACTTTGACGTATACACAAGGTCGAAAATAGTCCGTGTGAGTTGGCCCGTGTGGGTGATGGGCGGTTTCCTGCTTGTTCTTTGAAGCCGCTTTGCATACTTATCCACGGTAAGCCAGGAATTGCACGTCATAGGTCGTTTCAGTGGAAAAAGATACAGTTTTCAAAATCGACAAATTCAGACTGTTGCGTGTCGTTTGGCAACGATGAGGCGCCCAATGGTCTGATTTTTGTTGTCCGCTTTGGTTCATCTGTAGTCTTACATCATCCCTCTCCGTGTCATAAACTCACAGTGGACCAAGAAAAGAGACGAGGGTGAGTACTGAATGGAGCAACCACTGAAGGTGACATCGGAAGTAGGGGAGCTTCGTACCGTTCTCTTGCATCGACCAGGTCTTGAGATTGAGAACCTCATACCGGACTATCTGGAGAATTTGCTGTTTGATGACATCCCCTATCTACCCGTCATGCAAAAGGAACATGACTACTTCGCGGAGACTCTGCGCCAGCACGGCGTTCAGGTTCTGTACCTGGAACAGTTGCTGGGGGAGGCTCTGAATCAGGAGGAGGCGCGTCAGGAGTTCGTTCATCAGGTTCTGACAGAGAGTCACACCACCAACGGAACGACGACAGAGCACTTGAAGGACTACTTACTGGGCCAGTCCGTTGAGGAATTGGTGAAAACAGTCTTTGGTGGTTTGCGCAAAGACCAGCTTCCTTTGGAAGTGAAGCACCATTTGACGGATTACATTCGAGATGATTACCCTTTCTCCCTCGATCCGCTGCCCAATCTGTACTTTACGCGTGACCCGGCCGCTATTATTGGCGACGGCATTTCCATTAATCGCATGTACTGGCGGGCTCGCAGACGGGAGTCCATGTTTCTGCAGTACATTGTACGGTTTCACCCCCTCTTCGCACAGGTTCCCGTCTGGTTCAACAGAGAAGGGGACTATTCCATTGAGGGCGGGGACCTACTGGTTCTGTCCCACGACGTGGTGTTCATTGGTATCAGCGAGCGGACGTCTCCGGAGGCTCTGGAAGTCTTGGCCAGCCGTTTGTTGGGCCTCCAAGGAGGAGAATCAGCAGAGTACAATGTTGGAATCCGCCGAGTGGTGGCGATTGAGATCCCGAAAACGCGATCGTTCATGCACCTGGATACCGTCTTCACCATGGTGGACGTGGATAAGTTCACGGTGCATCCGGATGTGCTGGGCAGTGGGCGGGAACTGGGTATCTACGTTCTGGAGGCGGACGGAGAAGGCGGCCTGCGTATTACGACCGAGGCCAGCTTGACGACCACCCTCAAAGAGGCGTTGCACCTGGACGAGGTGGCCATGATTCCTTGCGGCGGCGGGGATTCCATTGCCGCAGCCAGGGAACAGTGGAACGACGGATCCAACACCTTAGCCATTTCACCAGGCGTTGTGGTTACGTACGACCGCAATTACGCATCAAACAAAGCACTGAGAGAGCACGGGGTACAAGTCATTGAGGTGCCTGGATCAGAACTGGGTCGCGGCCGCGGTGGCCCCCGTTGCATGAGTATGCCCCTGAAACGGGGAGACATTTAGACTGTGTTGCAATTTTTAGTCACCATGAAATCGAGACTGCACGGCGTGCAGCGAAAGGGGAATGACTTATGGCATTCAATTTGAAAGGTCGCAATCTGCTGACTCTGAGAGATTACACTGGCCAGGAAATTCAGTATCTCGTGGATTTGGCACAAGAACTGAAGAATCTTAAGCGAGCAGGGGTACAGCGGCGGTTACTGGAAGGAAAGAATATCGCAGTGGTGTTTGAAAAACCGTCGACCAGAACGCGCTCCGCCTTTGTGGTGGCCTGTGTGGATGAAGGAGCTCATCCGGATTACCTGGGCAAGGGAGAAATCCAACTGGGAAAAAAGGAATCGATGGAAGACACCGCCAAGGTGCTGGGACGCATGTTTGATGGCATTGGATTTCGCGGATTCAGCCATGAAACGGTGGAGATTCTAGGGAAGCATGCGGGTGTTCCCGTGTGGAACGGTTTGACGGACAAGTACCACCCCACCCAAGTTCTTGCCGATTTACTGACGCTGCAAGAACGGTTTGGACACTTGAAGGGGCTGAAGTTCGCCTACGTGGGAGACGGACGGAACAACATGGCCAATAGCCTGCTCATTGGTGCGGCAAAGATGGGGATAGACGTCCGCATCGGCGCTCCGAAACAACTCTTTCCTGATGCGGAAATCGTAGCCTATGCAAAGGAAGAGGCGGTCAAGTCCCGGGGCAAGGTGTTGATTACAGAGGATGTCCGTGCGGCCGTTGACGGCGTAGACGCCATTTATACGGACGTCTGGGTATCCATGGGCGAAGAAAATCTGTTTGAGGAACGTATCAACCTCCTGAAGGGATATCAGGTTAATATGCAACTCATTGAAAGCGCGAAAAATCCTGAGGTCATTTTCATGCATTGCTTGCCGGCATTCCACGACTTGGAAACAGATATGGGCAGGCAGATTCACGAAAAATTTGGTCTCACGGCTATGGAAGTGACGGACGAAGTGTTTCGCAGCAGCCATTCCGTTGTATTTGACGAGGCGGAAAACCGCATTCACACCATTAAAGCAGCAATGGTGGCAACGCTTTAAGAGGTTGTCCGACAGCGCCTCTCAGAGGGTTGAGACAGGTGGTGTCGAATGGGAGACACCATACGGCGACTCGCGGAAACAGGACGTACAGACTTTTAGCGAAAATAGTTGCAGCAGGGTTGCCGGAGACGGATGAACTGCAAAAGAGGAGCAGATTGGGATTGGAGAACAAACGTCGAATAGTCGTAGCATTGGGTGGCAACGCCCTAATAGAGCGAAACGGATTAAACACAGCCGAAGAGCAGGAGAGAATCAGTGCCAAATCAGCTGAAAAGTTGGTAGGCCTGATTCTCCAGGGGCACGAGGTAGTGCTGGTTCACGGAAACGGTCCGCAGGTGGGCAGTATTGTGCTGCAGCAGCATGCGGCAAATTCTGAGAAGACTCCCGCCATGCCGTTGGATGTCTGCGGCGCCATGAGCGAGGGCATGATTGGCTATTGGTTGCAGCAGGCAATGGATACGGCTTTGACGCGGGCGAAGGTGAACAAACGCTGTGCCACCGTCATTGCCCAGACCGTCGTAAGCGCGGAAGACACGGCCTTTCAGAATCCCACAAAACCCATTGGTCCATTTTACACCGAAGCGGAAGCCCAGGCCGTTGCGGCCAGCCAGGGTTATGTGATGAAGGAAGACGCAGGACGCGGCTGGAGGAGAGTGGTGCCTTCGCCGGAACCACTGGAGATTCTCGAAATCGACTTAATCCAGGGTTTGCTGGAGCGCGGCAGCGTGGTTGTCACGGCTGGGGGCGGAGGCATTCCTGTAATCCGCCAGGAGGACGGCGCTTTGCATGGTGTCGAGGCTGTCATTGACAAGGACCTTGCCGCGGCACGCCTAGCCAGTCAAATCGACGCCGACGTGCTCTTGATTCTGACGGATGTTTCGGCCGTAGCCGTGGACTATCGCAAAGAGAGCCAACGCGATTTGGGAGAAGTGACGACTGGGGAATTGCAGACGTTCATGCAGCAGGGGCAATTTGCGCCAGGGAGCATGCTTCCGAAAGTCTCGGCCGCCATTCGCTTCGTGGAAGCCCGAGAGCAGCGAACGGCAGTCATCACATCCATTGACAAGGCCCTGGACGGGTTGGCAGGACGAGAGGGAACCAGAATTCATAGCTAGGGCTAGGATGAGTGGCCATGGAATGGGAATCACTAACCATATCTTTTTTGTCGGTATAGTTGACATGTGAGGTAAGGGTTGCCTATAATGAGCCATATCAAGTGAATACGTTTTCTCACCCTAACGGGTGATTACGTATTTCCAAGTTAATAGGTCCGGGAGATCCGAGAAGACCACTATGAGTCTTGGCGAAGTTGCCAAGCTTAGTGGTCTTTTTTGCTTATTACGCCTCGGGTTTTCCTGTGGTTTCCAGTTCAATCCAACTGAAGGGAGGCTAGTGGACGACGGGTGAACTGGGCCATGTCCTAGATATAACTAAAAAGTAAGAAAAATTCGAAATCATCAAGGGGGGAGTGCGTCAATGTTGCGGAAGACACTTTGGGGCGAACTGTTGGCTGAGTTTATTGGTACCTTTGCACTGATTGCCTTTGGCGACGGCGTCGTTGCGGTGGCTGTCGTGGGGCTACCGGAGTCCGGTCGCACACAGGTCATTTTTAATGGAGCCGGTGACTGGCTTCTCATCACCTGGGGCTGGGCTTTGGCTGTGACCCTGGCGGTTTACGTCGCGGGAGGGGTGTCGGGTGCCCACATCAATCCGGCGGTTACCTTTGCCAACGCCGTGAAGGGAGACTTTCCCTGGTACAAAGTCATCCCCTACTGGATTAGTCAGACCGTCGGAGCCTTTGCCGGTGCCGCCCTCGTCTACCTGGATTATTACAAGGCGATAAATGCGTGGAATCTTGCGAATCATGTGGCAACGAGAGCATCCAGCGGAGGCTTGACCACTTACAGTATCTTTGCGACGTTTCCTGCCCAGTATTTTAACTCGAACATGTTTGGTCCCTTTCTTGACCAGGTCATTGGCACCTTCTTTCTGGTATTGTTTGTCCTCGCGATTGGAGACGTCAGGAACCAGGCTGTGCAGTCCAATTTGGCTCCCCTCATGGTAGGTTTTGCAGTCGCCGCCATTGGCATGTCTTTTGGTGTTGACGCAGGGTACGCCATTAACCCCGCTCGTGACTTTGGTCCTCGCTTGTTCACGTGGTTCATGGGGTGGGGTCAAAACGCATTTCCGGGACCCAGCGGGTATTGGTGGGTTCCAATTATTGGGCCGATGGTTGGAGGGGGTATTGCCCCCTTTATTTACAAGTGGTTTATTGGGAACACACTGGATAACTTGCAAAAGGCGTAGTCTGGAGACAGGCTAAAAAGGTACTGCATTCTATTCATGGATTCTGAAGTTCGTGAGAAGGCAATCCCATTGTACTTCTACAAGGAGAAAACATTAATTTATAGTGGGAGGAGATTACCCCATGGCAAACTATATTCTGGCGATTGACCAAGGTACCACCAGTTCTCGGGCCATTCTGTTTACGAAAGATGGGTCCATAGCTGGTGTTGCACAAAGGGAATTTCGTCAGATATTTCCGCAAGCAGGCTGGGTGGAACACGATGCAATGGAGATTTGGGGGTCAGTCCAGGGCGTGATTTCTGAAGTTCTGGCCACCCATCATGTCTGGGCGAAAGACATTGCTGCCATTGGGATTACGAACCAGCGTGAGACGGCAGTGGTCTGGGACAAAACAACGGGGCTCCCCGTGTACAACGCCATTGTGTGGCAGTCACGCCAAACGGCAGGAATTTGCGAAGACCTACGCAAGAGAGGTTTGAACGATACATTTCGCGACAAAACAGGTCTTCTCATTGACGCCTACTTCTCAGGTACAAAGGTGAAATGGATTCTGGACAACGTGGAAGGAGCCCGTGAAAAGGCAAACCGCGGAGACCTGCTCTTTGGGACCATTGATACATGGCTGGTATGGAAACTGACGGACGGCGCTGCGCATATCACGGACTATACAAACGCGTCCCGTACTTTGATGTATAATATCTTCGAGTTGCACTGGGACAACGAGTTGCTGGAGTACCTGACGGTACCTAGGTCCATGTTGCCGGAGGTGCGCACGTCGTCAGAGGTCTATGGAAAAACCGCTGCGTCCTCTTTCTTGGGAGAGGAAATTCCCATTGCCGGTATTGCCGGCGATCAGCAAGCTGCACTGTTCGGGCAAGCCTGCTTTGAGCCGGGTTTGGCCAAGAACACCTACGGAACGGGCTGTTTCATGCTGATGAACACGGGACAGGAAGCTGTGCACTCGGAGCACGGGCTGTTAACCACCATTGCCTGGGGTATTGATGGCAAGGTGGATTACGCCCTAGAGGGTTCCATCTTTGTTGCCGGTTCTTCCATTCAGTGGTTGAGAGACGGACTGCGCATGCTTAAGAATGCAGCTGAGAGTGAGCAGTACGCTGCGAGGGTAGAATCTACGGATGGCGTCTACATGGTACCGGCCTTCGTCGGCTTGGGCACACCGTATTGGGACAGCGATGTTCGCGGAGCTATTTTTGGACTGACCCGCGGAACGGAAAAGGAACATTTTGTCCGTGCCACACTGGAGTCCCTCGCATATCAAACCAAGGATGTTCTGAGTTCCATGGAGGCGGACGCGAAACTGCAGCTCAAGAAACTTCGCGTGGATGGCGGGGCGGCTGCAAACAACTTCCTGATGCAGTTCCAGGCGGACATCCTTGGGGTCCCTGTGGAAAGACCACAGGTTCTCGAGACCACAGCGCTTGGTGCCGCGTATTTGGCTGGCTTAGCCGTTGGCTTTTGGCAGAGCCGCGATGAGATTGCCACGAACTGGGCCATTGACAAGGCCTTTAGCGTGGAAATGAGCCAAAGAACTCAAAAACAGCTGTATTCCGGGTGGCAAAAAGCTGTGGCGGCTGCCCGAACGTTCAAGTAAGTCTAGACTCGTTAGTACCGGCGGGCCACGCTTAATGGTTGACAAAAGTTAATATACTGTGCGTTGAGGAATGGAGAAACCACAGGATGGCCACCGGGATGGATGGCTATTCTGTGGTTTTCTGCCTAAAGGAGTGACGAATGAATGCCAGGACAATTTTCTTTTACCCATCGTTCGAAGATTACAGCAGACCTGGAATCGGTTCACTTTGACCTGTTGGTGGCAGGGGGTGGCGTGACCGGCGCGGGCATCTTACTGGACGCCGTCAGTCGCGGCATGACGGCTGGTCTCGTGGAAATGCAGGACTTTGCCGAAGGTACGTCCAGCCGTTCTACCAAGCTGGTGCACGGGGGACTGCGTTATCTGAAGCAATTTGAAGTCGATCTCGTTGCAGAGGTTGGTCAGGAGCGCGCCATTGTCTACGAGAATGCACCGCACGTTACGACACCGCTGTGGATGCTTTTGCCCATTGTGCAACGGGGGACTTACGGCATGTTCATGAGTTCGGTGGGCATTTACCTCTACGACAGATTGGCGGAGGTCAAGGAATCGGAACGTCGGGTCATGCTGAATCGGAAACAGGCGCTGGAGGCCGAACCTCTGCTGCGCACCGATACCCTGCAAGGTGCGGGAAGGTACGTGGAGTACCGAACAGACGATGCCCGTTTGACCTTGGAAATTATGAAGGAGGCCGTTGAACGCGGGGGCATTGCACTGAATTACATGCGCGTCGACGAGCTGGTTTACGACAAGGGCGTTGTCACAGGGGCCATGGCCACCGATTTGATTACGGGCAAGACCATCAAGATTACTGCCCGCAAGGTGGTCAATGCCACAGGCGCCTGGGTAGATGAACTGCGGGCGAAAGACAAGTCCAAAGTCGGCAAGACGCTGCATCTGACTAAGGGCGTGCACATTGTTGTCGATGGTTCCCGCTTCCCCTTGCGCAATCCCGTCTATTTCGACGTGCCCGACGGCCGGATGATTTTCGGAATCCCACGCGAAGGGAAGGTCTACATTGGCACCACAGATACAGACTACAAAGGCAATCCTGCTGCCTTGCGGACAACAAAACAGGACGTGGACTACCTCCTCCGATGCGTGAATCAGATGTTCCCGTCGCTACAATTGACCGTCCAGGATATTGAGTCCTTCTGGGCCGGAGTTCGACCGCTGATTCACGAAGAAGGCAAGGCACCGTCAGAAATTTCCCGTCGCGACGAGGTGTTCATTTCGCCCACTGGGCTCATTACCATTGCGGGTGGCAAACTCACCGGGTACCGGAAAATGGCTGAGAAAATTGTCTCCCTGGTGGCATCAGAGCTGCGGGAAGACCTGGGCAAGAGTTACCCTGACTGCTTCACGGACAAGATTGAACTGTCGGGCGGAAAGTTTGGCGGATCGGCCAACATGCCTGCATATATATCGAAACAGGTAGACGCGGGCGTGGCCTTGGGGCTCGCAACAGAAGAAGCTCTGAAGCTCGCGGAACGATATGGCACGAATGTCGGAGTGCTGTACGACATTTTGAAGAACAAGGAGAAGGAGGCCGCCGACAGTGGATTGTCCCCGGAGGTTTTTGGTGCACTGATGTACGGCATTGAGCACGAGATGGTAGTCACCCCCACCGACTTCTTCGTCCGCCGGACGGGCGCTATGTTCTTCCATGTAGATTGGGTCAGGCAGTGGAAGGACCCCGTCGTCAAGTACATGAGCAAGTTCTTTCAATGGTCCGTTGAAGAAACGGACAAATACAGGAAAGAATTGGAACACGAACTGGTGGTGGCTACGGAGACGGTGCCGGACGATGGCAACTGAAACTTCCACAGAAGCACGAGCTTCCACAGCAGCAACACTGAACAGGAGGGGAACAATTTGACTGAGGCGGAAAAGAACACTCACGGCGAAAACGGTGCATCAACCCCGGTGCAAGACGCAGTGCTGGACGAACACTCAATCCCATTGAATCAGGTGGACGATCCGTTGGAACGGTTGATGGAGTTGGTGGTGGATAGAGAAGAATCCATCGAACAGACCATCAACCTTCTGCAGCTGTTGAAAGACAAAGGATTTCTCAACAACATCAGCTATTTTATCAACGACTTTGAGGATTTGCTGGACGCAGGAATAGGCCTGGTCACCAAGCCAGGCATGCTTGCACTCTTTTCCATCGGTTCAGACTTGGCCAATGCCTTGGGGGAGTTTGATGTCACGACGTTGCCCTACCTCACGAGGACCGTTAATGCACTGGCTAAAGGTGTCAAGGAACCGGCCGATTCCATTACAGTAGACGGTTTGCTGGATATACTGAGATCGCTGAAAGACCCAGACGTAAAAATCGCCCTACGGAGTATCTTTGGTGCCTTGAAATCCATGGGTGAATTCTTGCGAAGTGCAAATAGTGCACAGTGACTTTCCGGCTCTGGTCGCCGGAAAACCGTTGCCGGTATGAGGGAGGGGGTACAGTGACCATCCAAGAACAACAGGTCATACCCGCGTCGAGATCGGTGACAGACTTTGAAGCCCTGCTCGGCATGAACTTTGAACATGTCATTGTCCTTGACAGCCATATCTCACAACTGCCTTACCTGCGGCGGCAAGCCAGAGAATATGGGAAAAAGCTCATTATTCATGCCGATCTCGTTCAGGGCTTGTCTCACGACGAAGCAGGTGCGCAGTTTCTCTGCCAGGTGATACGGCCGACCGGTATTATTTCCACACATGCAAAGGTGGTGGCAACGGCCAAGAAGCACAGGCTCGTGGGGATACACAGGGTTTTTCTGCTGGATTCCCACTCACTGGAGGTCAGCTATCGCATCATCCGTTCGTCAAACCCTGATTATGTGGAAATTCTGCCAGGCATGATGCCAGATATTTTGCGGGAGTTCGCCACAGAATCTAACAAACCCGTTCTGGCCGGCGGCTTCATTCGCACTATGGAAGACGTTTCGATGCTGTTGGCCAGCGGCGCGGCTGCCGTCACCACTTCATCGCGGGAAATTTGGGAGAATTGCTAGAGACAGGCAGAGCAGAAGAAACCGCCGAACAGTCCTCGGCGGTTTCTTTGGATTCTTTTCGCAGTGCCACGAAATGCAGTGACTTGGACCCAAGTCGAGCTATTCCCTGCTCCCTGAATCAGCCCTTCCAGTCCGCTGCAAGCATTGCATAAACTATGTGGTCAACGAAGTGGTCATATAACCGCTCGTGTTCGCGCAAACAACCCTCTTGGTAGAAGCCTAGTCGCTCTGGTATGGCCCTGCTCTTATGGTTGTTTACAGCCGCTAGAATCTCGACCCTATTCAATTGATATTGCCTAAATGCTATGTCCACCATTGCTTTGGTTGCCTGAGTCATGATGCCGTGCCCCTGAAAACCTTGACCTAGCCAATAGCCAATATCTGTCTTGCGATTTGCCCAATCAATTTCGTGGAAGCCAATGCACCCAACCAGCCTGTTCTTAAATTGAATACCTGCCTGAAATCCTTTGTTTGAGGCATATTGGTTCATCGTCATGTGGATGAAAGCCAGTGAGTCATCGACCGACTTTGTTCCATCAACCCACGGTAGCCATTCTCGCAGGTAATTTCTTGAACTGTCTGTGACCGCAAAGAGTTCTTTTGCATCCATTGGCTCAAACAACTTCAAACAGATGTCGTTACTCACTCGATGCGTGAACACAAACATTCCCCCCAAAAACAATCAGCATTCTCCGGACAATGTTCTCGTTTCTAGTTGCGTCTCTGGAATCGAAACCAGAGTGAAGGCGTCTGCGAATCTCGCGCCACTATTGCTGCAGGGTGAGTTTCGCTGTGGAGTCTTTCACGTAGCCTGTCATCATCGTCCCGGGGGCGTGGTTTCCAAAACTAGCGCCGTTGGTCTGGGCTGCAAACTGAATGGTATAGACGTGACTGTTTGCAGTAGTGGCGTTTGCCACTACGAAGTCACCGGCGTGCAGGGTAGCAATCTGGGTCTTTCCGTCACTGGCGTAGACAGGAATGGATGAGTTTGAGGCGTTCTCAGAGCTCGGTGTCGTTAGTCGGTAGACGTTGGTGAGGGTAACTTGGGAAGAATCGACCCAGCCGTAGCCTTGGAGCAGATACCAGGGTGTCACCAGACCTCCGGCCATTCCCTGAGCAATTTGCAAAATATGGACCGTTGCATTGGCTGGAATGACCGAAGCCTGATAGCCTTTGTTGGCTTGAATATAGGGCACAATGTACTTTTGCCACATGGCCGTGCTCCAGACGCCGTCAGCGGGCAGCCCTTGTGTCTTCTCAAAAGCAACCACGGCGGCTTGGGTAAGTTTGCCATATTGGCCATCTGCGGTAAGTCCAGCGTGATTTACTGCATTCAGATAGTTTTGGACAATCACAGTTCCACTATTGCTGCTTCCGTTTTGCAGGGGTCCCACGAACATGTAGCTTTCACCGCTGGCCGCATCCGCGTAGTAGGGAGTACCTCCATAAGTGGAGTTTCCTCTCGTCGTCCCGGTCGCTCCGTTGAGGTAGTAAACCGGTTCAATGCTGGATGAGGCGGCGGGATTTGGCGCACTGGCGGTTTGGGTATAGGTGTGGTAGTCATGGATGCTAGAATTGACGGAACTTGCAATACTGCCCATGATGTTTCCGATTTTGGCAGCCCACTGGGAGTCGGTAGCATAGTGAACATTCATGCCGGTCAGCGTCGGCGCACCGCCATAGTTATTGCCGTCAGCATCCAGATAGTTGTAACGTACCTCCCATGCCTCAAAGCGAATGGCGTAGTCCTCGCTTGGAAAGACACCCGCATCGCTACCTGGATTGGAATCGTATGCTCCATACCCGAAAAGGTTGTTGTCGTTGAGGGATATCTGGCTGGTTCCACTAGCAGATTCCTCAATGGCATGGGCCACAAGGTATGTAGCGTCGACGGAATAGGTACTTTGCGCAGCCATGAAGGATTCTCCCAACCCGGCCATGGGAGAATTCTTGCTGGTTAGGTAGCTGTTGATGCTTGACTGGCTGATGTTTGCCGGAGCCGGATAGCGCAAGTCCACACTGCTGAAGAGGCTAGTCTGAACCGTCGTGGGATTTGTTGGGGTTGTTTTTGTGGTGGTTCCAAAGAGAGCGTCCCATGTCTGGGGTCCTACCTGACCGTCAGCTGTCAACTTTTTTGCCTTCTGGAAGGCCTCGACCTCTGCCAGTGTTTTTGGACCGAAGTCACCATCCACAGCGCCGCAGGAATAGCCAAGGCTGTTTAGTTGCGTCTGCACCTCTTGGACCGCTGTGCCTGTGGAACCCATTTGAACAATGGTTCCCGGATAGGCAGGTGCAGAAGTCGAGCCGCTCTTGCTGGAGGAGGATGAACTGGAAGTTGAGGACGTCGACGAACTGCCACCCGACTTTGTTTCCGTCGATGAAGACGAGGTTGAGCTGCCGCCGGAAGTTGAGTTCCCCTTTGAGCTGGTACTAGAGCTGGAGCTTGATTTGGCCCCAGACCCTGATGTTGTGGCGGAGTCCGCCGTTGTACCCCGGGAAGTTGGGGCTGGCACGCTGGTTTTGGCCAGAGTATCTTTCAGAGCCGACCAGGTATTCGGCCCGACAATTCCGTCTACGCTCAATTTTTCATTCCTTTGGAAATTTTTGACTGCCGCCAGTGTTTTGGGGCCAAAAGAACCGTCGACAACTCCGCATGAAAATCCCAGTTTATTCAAAGCTGTCTGTAGGGTTTTCACGGCCAAGCCGGACAATCCATATCGGACAGTCGGCGTCGACGTGATGATGACGGAACCCGTGGATGCAGCCGTGGAAATGACTGTTGCGCTAGAGCCGGAGTGAGCCGTGGAGCTTGTCTTGGAAGTACTCTGAGTCCCAGGTTTGCTATTGTTCAGGGCGGCTTCAGTCTGTGGGCCCACTATGCCATCTACAGCCAGGTGCTTGGCCGACTGAAACTTCTTGACCGCAGACAGGGTTTTTGGCCCGAAGACGCCATCCGCCCGTCCGCAGGAGTAGCCGAGAGCGTTAAGTTTGTTTTGCAGCGTTGCGACGGTGCTCCCGCGCGATCCGAACAGCAAAAGGGGCTGCGAAGCAGCCTGAGCAACTGCAGGAGTAGCCACACTGATACCGGCGGAGGTCAACATGAGGCCGGTGGTACATAACAATGCAATAGATGATTGTTTCATGGCACTATCCTCCAAAATCATAGACCTACGAGATTTGCTTCAGACCAACAACGGCTGTGCCCTCACGGAGGACAATGCAAATAGAAAAGGTACGGCGATAGACGACAAAACACACTCTTATCTAGAGGTTTTCGACATCTATCTCCCTTTTCCTTCCTGTCTTACAAAATGAGTGGCATCAGACCTGTCTCACAAAATGAGTGGCATCAGGGGTAATGTAGGCAGCGTCCAACGTGCTACCCTGTGACGGGAATCGACATTCAGGGAAGCCCAAGGCAACGAGTAGAACGACAGCATCAGCAGATGCAAAAATAGAGTGGGGAACTTCTTTTTTGGGAAAGTACGTTGGTGTATTCGCTAGCCCTTCAATTGCCTTAAAAGCTAGTGATTATACGAACTGAATTCCTAAAAACTCCGGCAGCTATTCAACTTTCAACTGTCGCAGTTCAGGTTTGACGACAATGGGAATGTCTCCGTATTTGCAGGAGAATTGGCGGATGCCTGTGATGGCCAACTGATTCATACGGTCTCTGGCTATACGGACCTTGTCCTCGGCTCTCCTGCGCAGGTCACCCTGGACTTGGGACTGGCGAAGAACCAGCTCCATATAGATTTCACACTCTCTGGCCACACAATAGTCCTCGAGAATCAGATAAATGCTTTTGGGCATGAGAAGTACTTTCGGTAGACGTCCTGTCAGCTCCAGGTGGCTGCCTACGAGTTCTTCCACATCTGCCTTTAGCAACAGCAGGTAGTCACCGGCTGGCACACCCTTCACTTCCTTCCAGTATTGCGGGGTATCCATGGCACCCGAGGTGCTCTGGCCCCTCAGGTCGGTTAAGTGAAATTGAAATTATTCGTAACTGAATTACGCCTTTCCGAGACCGGAGTCGAGAAGTGCTTGAAAACCATGGCGCATATTATCGCAGCATTGGCAGAAGAACACCTGCAACAGTGAGTTGAATCCCACCACACCAGCCGTTCCGCCTCCGTCCTACACAAGAATATTAAACGACCCCTTGGAGGGTTTCAATTGCTCGAGCAAATTTTCAGGGATTCTGGTGTAGGTTTGCGGGCAGATTCCCTGCGCCGGCGTCCGGTCGGCAGTACCACTTCGCACACAGAGGATATGCACCCCATCTGTTGGTGATAGTACATTTGAACTACCAAGCAAAGATGGTCCAGCTTCGCCATTACATAACTAGTAATTTAGTTTTATAGTGTGGTTGTCTGCAGAAGTCTCTCGCGAGGAGGAGGGTGTGTATGAAGGCGGAGTACGCAGGTTCAAGTTGGTCCATGTTGGAACCAGGGGAACTTAACGACGTTTGCCTGCAGTCAGTCGAACGGTTTGCGGTGGTTGCGGATGAGCAAGCTCTAACCAGCGCGTCCCTGTTTTACAAGGCGTTGGCTGATGTAACTCGGCTTCGGGTCGTGGCTTTGTTGGCTGTGACCGAGTTCTGCCTGTGCCAGTTGGTGGATGCACTGAACGTCCCAGCATCTACCATGACTCACCACCTGCAGATGCTTGAGCGCGGTGGAGTCATTGCGGCACGCAGGGACGGAAAATTTACAGTGTACTCACTTCATCCGGAACGGAAAGAAGCGCTGATTCAAATCCTTCAGTCGAGTCCCTGACTGTGTACAGACAGTTCGGGCAGGTTTCTCTGGAGAGCACGAAGGAATGAGTGAGCCGCAAGCGAGCAGAGACGACTGGCAGTCATGTTGATGCGAGAACACTGATTGGAAGATGAGGAGGAGATTTTCATGAACATTGAAGAACTGTTGGCGACCATGGAGAAGGAAGCTGGGGACAAGCCAATTCCCATGAGTCTACTAAGCCAGTTGGACGAAAGCGTCGTGTTTGAACATGCTCAGAATAAACAGTGGCTGTTTAGTAAGAACGCTATCCCAGGAAAATATAAACTGCTAATGAGCATTACGGCCGCTGCCGCGTTGGGACAGGAACTCTGCATCAAGACCTATGTGAAGAGCGCGGTTAGACAAGGCATTGGTAAGGACGAAATTCTGGAAGCCTTGCTGGTAGCTCGATTTGTCAAAGGAACGACGGTCATCTCCGCTTCCGTAGTTGCACTGGAATTTCTCGTTGATGCTGAAAACGTAAATCGCTAACCTGCGAACCTATTCTCCAAGAGTGGAGGTTACTACATGACGCATTGGCTACTTGTCATTTTGATTAGTATCATTGTCGGCTTTGTTACCACATATCTGAAAATGGCCATTGACCGTTTCTTTCTTGTTTTACTTCTCGTTCTTTGGATGGGGTTCGGAATTCAACAGGCTATTGTTATCAACGCCCTGGTGATGCTGTTGGCGTCTCTTATTGTGTTTCGCTCATTGCGATCTCAGTTGGCCGCGGTCCCTGGAGGTGTCCGCTGGGCGGTCATCATCCTGTCTTGTGCTGGAGGTATTTTGGGCCGATGGATTGGGCTACAGTCTTCGAGTCGTGCTCTGCTGATTGTATTGGGGATTTATGCCGCGGTCGTGGGATTGCGTTTGCTACTCGTGAAACCGATGATGCGGCCCGACGCAACAATCCACAGTAGCGTCGCCATTGTTACTTTCCCATTCAGTATTCTTACCGGTGTTCTCAGTCCAGGTGGAAAACCACTACAAATTCCTCTATTGGCTAAGCTGTTCAAGCTCTCCATGGCGCAAGCCTATGTAGTGGCTACACTGGCCACAATGTCCTCGATTGTCGGTTTTCTCATCGGCCAGCTCTGGTTTGCAAAAAATATTCCCTTGCCGGATTTGTCCTGGTCATGGATGTACCTCCTAGGAATCACTGTGGTCATGTTCGTGTTCGAGCCGTTCTGGAATGCCAAGGTGCAAAAGTGGCTGTCTTATCTAGTTGGTGTGTTGCTTGTCCTGGTCGGCATTCGACTTTTCATCGGCTAGCAAGCAAGGTCCGCTGTGGCATTTTTCACGCACGTCTCCAAATATATTTTGTCAATACAAGGGGGATTTGATGATGAATGAAGTCAAGATTCTGGGCACTGGTTGTTCCAACTGTAAAAAACTTCATGATTTGGTGGTTGGGCTGCAGCTCGAACAGGGATGGCCAGGGAACGTGGAGGAAGTCCGGGATATTCCTGCGATTATGTCCTATGGAATCATGCGGACGCCTGCGTTGGTAGTGAATGAGAGGGTCGTAGTGGAGGGGCGTGTCCCTCGGAAGTCGGAGCTATCGGAGATTCTATTGTCTTCCTTAGAGAGGTGACCTTAGATGGTGGAACTGGCGAACTGGCTTGTTTACAAAGTATTGCATCTATCTCACGCATCCCGGTTCGCCGGTGCCCTGAGTTTCTTCATTGGCGATACCATTAAAATTTTCCTAATGCTCATTGTTATCATCTATGCCATCTCCATCGTTTGAAGTTTCTTCGTATCGCCATTCTCATATATCTGGCCATGATGGGATTGGCTCTCGGACTCTTTCAGTCTCCAAACAACAGTTGCATTATGGGAACTGTCCCGAAGAACAGGCTTGGGGGTGCAAATGGAATCTCGCAGTTGGTAAAGAATCTCGTGCTTCCGTTACATACGGTAAATTCACTTTCTTCTGACGCCTCAAAAAAAGTCTGATTATTTTGTAAAAAGCATTGACGAATTCCAGGGAACAAGTTAAAGTAACAACCAAGCGCTTGTTATTGAATATTGTCAAGATGAGTGAAGGGTTGGTCGTGAACAAAAATCGAACAAAGAACGATCTTTATGAAACGGCAGGTCGGTTGTTTAGCGAAAAAGGATATCACGGAACCACCATTCGAGACATTGCATCCGCGCACGGAATTCTGTCCGGGAGTCTGTATGCTCATATTTCTTCCAAAGAGGATCTGCTGTTTCACCTGGTAGACGATGGGGCAGATACATTTCTGGCCGCGCTGGAGCCGGTTGTCCAGGGCGAGGGCGATGGACTTCAGAAGCTCCGAGACGGTTTGGCCGCTCATATTCGCGTTGTAACCACGCAGATGAATATTGCCAAAGTGTTTCTGGATGACTGGACTGCACTGGGCGCAGAGAGGCGGAAGGTGATTCAGGAAAAGCGCGATCGTTATGAGAGGCTATGGAACCAGCTTCTGGCGCAAGGCATCAGTCAAGGCCGCATTGTGACAGACCATCCCAAATACTTGCGGATTTTGCTGCTCTCTGTTGGCAACTGGGTGTACGAATGGTACCGCCCTGACGGCGGTCTGACGCCTGAGGCTCTTGCCGACACGTTCATGGATATTGTGCTCCACGGGGTGCTGGGGCGTGGGGAGCCAGCGGCGCCTAGCGGCGGCTAACGACGGCTGACGACCATGTGCACTGATGGCTGACGACCATGTGCACTGATGGCTGACTGCCATGTGCCGTGGCGGCTTGTGGTACCTTGGGCGTTTGATCACGTACTCATCAGTGGAGGCCAGATGAATTCCAGAGGTTTGCAACATTTTACACAATTGAGCGAGGAGGAAATACAAGTGTACAAGTTGATTGCCCTGTATCGTCAGCCGCAGGATTGTGAGGCCTTTGACAGCCACTATGAAAGCGTTCACACGCCCCTGGTGAAACAGATCCCGGGGTTGGAGCGGCTGGAAGTGACACGGATTTCCGGAACCCCCATGGGCAAACCGGCCTCATTCTATCTGTTGGCGGAAATGTATTTTTCAGATGAGGCTGCTTTTCAGAAAGCTATGGCCTCCCGGGAAAACCGCGCCACGGGAAAGGACCTCATGAGTTTTGCAGGGGACATCGTCGATGTGATGGTTGGTGAAGTGACTGAGGCATAGCCATGGCGGAAGGAGAGGGATAGGAATGAGCGGAGATTTGGAAGAGAAGTTTATGCGCCGCATTGAACGCGGCGAGAAAATCGAATCTACGGACTGGATGCCCGAGGAATACCGGAAACTGCTGCTGAAGCAGATTCACATGCACGGCATTAGCGAAGTCATGGGGGCGTACCCGGAAAAAGAGTGGGTTCCGAAAGCGCCGAACCTGAGGCGCAAACTGGCACTCATTGCCAAGGTGCAGGATGAAATTGGCCATGGCCAACTGCTCCTGCGGCTGGCGGAAGATTTGGCTCGTCCATTGGGGAAGCGCCGTGAAGAGCTCATTACGGACGTGTTCATGAACAGAGTGAAGTTTCACAACGTGTTCCACATGGAAGCACCGACATGGGCAGACGCCGGAATTATTGGGTTTCTAGTGGACGGGGGCGCAATTATTACCCAGGCGTCTCTGTTGGAAACCTCCTATGCGCCCTACGCCCGGGTTCTCCAGAGAATTTGCGCTGAGGAGAGTTTTCATATGCAGCACGGAGAATCCATCGTCCTTGCATTGGCACAAGGGACCGATGCACAACGGGAGATGCTGCAGGGTGCCATCAACCGATGGTGGTCCGCCATGATGTTCTTCTTCGGCCCCAAGGCCATGTCCGGCGCCGCTCAGCGCATGATGGAGTACCGTATCCGCTCCAAGACCAACGAACAACTTCGGCAGAAGTTCATTAACAGATACGTGCCGCGGGTTTGGGCACTGGGCATGACGTTGCCGGATGCGAAGCTGAAGCAGGATTTGGAGACGAAGGAGTGGAGCTACACCGAACCGGATTGGGAATGGTTCGGGAACATGGTCCGAAACAACTGTGGTCCCAAGTCCCAGGAACGCATTGCTTTGCGCAGAGAGGCCCACGAAGGGCAGGCCTGGGTCAGGGAAGCCATGATGGCGGTGGCGGTCACCGCATAAAGGAGGAACCGTTCATGGAGGCGCAAACGAACCCGGTTCATTACGATGTCTACGAAGTCTTTATCCAGCGCGACAGTCTGGTCCAACACCAGCATGTCGGCAGTTTGGTGGCGCCTTCACCAGACTTGGCACTGCAGCTGGCGCGGGAAAACTTTCTGCGCCGGGATGTGGCGGTCAGTATCTGGGTGGTCAAGCAGGACCATATCCATGCCACAGCCACAGAGGACGCAGACATTCTGGCAAACCAGGTTCTTGACAAGAGTTACCGCAATGTCTCCGGCTATTCGGACAACGCAAAGAAATGGAAGGGATTTAAGGAACGGGCCATAACCATCGACGACTTGGTCAATGACATGAAATCCGACGGATGACCGCCATGATGCGAGGAGGATGAACGTGGAGAGTGCAAACCCGGCGCCTGCCGTCACACACGATGCAGGGGGAGCGTGGGTCAATCGCGATAGTCGTAAACGGGCACTGGAATCACTGCTGCTGCAGTTGGCGGATGACGACCTCGTCTTTGGCCACCGAAGTTCCGAATGGTTGGGCCTGGCCCCTGACCTGGAAGAGGACATCGCCTTCAGTTCCATTTCCCAGGACGAGGTGGGCCACGCCACCTTTTATTACAGTTTACTGGCGTCTCTTACGGGAACAGACGCCGACATGCTGGCTTTTGGCAGAGACGCTAGTGAGCGGCTCAACGCGCGTTTGCTGGAACAGGAAAACCGAGACTGGGCCTATACCATTGCCCGGGCCTTTGTCTACAACGCGTTTGAACAGGTGCGCCTGGAAGCGCTCCTGCAGTCTAGCTTTGAACCCCTGAAGCAGGGGGCGGAGAAAATTCTTCGGGAAGAGCACTACCACCTGGTGCACATGCAAACCTGGTTTCAAAACCTTGGCTGCTCCACGGCAGAAGCCAAAAGACGCCTCACTGAGGGCTTGGAACAGGTGGAGAGAGATTGGAACGATATGTTTCACCTCGGTCCCTGGGAAGCCACACTGCTGGAAGAAAAGATTTTGCCGTGGTCTGCCACTGAACTCCACCGGCGCTGGCGGGCGAAGGTAAAACCGGTGTTCGCCAGTGTGGGTACGCCGTTGCCGGAACCTGCCATGGTTGACGAAGCCAGAAGTGGTCGCTGCGGCGGACACACCCCCAGCCTCCGCCAACTCCTGGTTACCATGACGGAAGTCTACAGGAGCGACACCACAGCTCAATGGTGAACTGATGGTGAACTGATGGTGAACTGCTGGTGAACTGCTGGTGAACTGATGGTGAACTGGGGGGAGAATGCACGGCCCCTGCATGATGATAAACACAGGATTCCAAACAAGGCGGTGATGACAATGCCAAAAACTGCCGGAGATTCGGCCCCACTGGAGGCGCGTGTGCGGGAAGCGCTGCAAGCAGTGAACGATCCCGAAATTCCAGCGCTGAGCCTTGAGGATCTGGGGATGGTGTACGACGTTGGGACGGAAGGCACCGTGGTTCACATTCGGTTGTTGCCTACCTTTGTGGGGTGTCCGGCTATGCACATGATTCAAAACCTGGTTGCCAGGCAGGTGGAACAACTGGACGGCGTGACCGACGTTCATGTTTCGTTTGTCATGGACGTTCCTTGGACATCGCATCGAATCACTGTGCAAGGCCGGAAAAAATTGCGTGACTTCGGTATTGCACCGCCGCCCCCGGGGTTTGCTCCAGAGCATGTACCGGAGTGTCCGTACTGCGGCGCCGCCGAGACCAGCGTGGTCAGTTTGTTTGGACCTACCGCATGTCGCCGTGTCTACTATTGCAAGCACTGCCAGCAACCTTTTGAAGGCATGAAGTTCGTCTGACGGATATTTATTTTGCGGACGAAATCCGCAAATTTGCAACAGAGGGGGAAAATCATGTACCAACCGGAAATTGAGACCATGGACAGGGAGTCTTTAGCCGCTCTGCAGTTACATAGACTGCAGGAGACCTTGCAGCGGGTATACCACCGCGTGCCCTTTTACCGAGAGGCTTTCGAACAAACAGGTGTCAAGCCCGACGACATTGGCAGTCTGGACGATGTGCAGAAGTTGCCCTTTACCAGCAAAGCCGATTTGCGCGCCAACTATCCTTTCGGCCTATTCGCCGTTCCAAGGGAGGAGGTAGTGCGAATCCATGGGTCTTCCGGCACAAAGGGCAAACCTACGGTGGTTGGTTATACCCGACGGGACATTCGTCATTGGACGGAAATTGTGGCCAGGGCCATTGTCACGGCGGGGGGGCGTCCTGGGGACGTATTTCACAACGCCTATGGCTACGGGTTGTTCACGGGAGGGCTGGGACTGCATTACGGATCGGAGCACCTTGGCATGACCGTAACTCCTATCTCTGGAGGTAATACCCCCCGGCAAATTACCGTCATTGAAGACTTCCGGCCCCGGGGGATTGCCGGAACCCCCTCGTACGTCCTGAATATTGCCGAAACCATGGAGGCGCAGGGGAAGAATGCCCGCGCCACCAGTTTAGAGTACGGCATTTTTGGTGCCGAGCCCTGGTCTGAAGAGATGCGGCACGCCCTGGAAGAGAAACTGGGGTTGCGCGCGATGGACATCTATGGGCTGTCGGAAGTCATGGGGCCCGGTGTTTCCATGGAATGCAGCGAGGAACAGGACGGTCTCCACGTAGCTGAAGATCACTTTTACGTCGAGGTCATCAACCCTTCCACCCTCGACCCTGTGCCTCCTGGTAGCACGGGCGAACTGGTCTTCACATCCCTCACCAAGGAAGCCCTTCCAATCATTCGTTACCGCACCGGCGATATCGGTTTTCTCTATGAAGAGCCTTGCTCCTGTGGGCGAACGCACAGGCGAATGTCCCGCATTAAGGGGCGCATTGACGACATGTTTATTGTCCGGGGGGTCAACGTCTTTCCGTCGGAAATTGAATCTGTGGTCCTCAGTCATCCGAAACTGGCGCCCTATTACCAGGTCCACGTTCAACGAGCGGGAACCCTGGATGAGATTAGTGTCATTGCCGAAGTTTCGGAATCTTTCGTCCGGGAAGCGGGCGGTTTTAACGAGGACTCTGAAGCAGTGAAAAGGGTGCGCCAGGAAGTCACCAACGCTTTGCGCAACGCGCTGCTGATTTCCACGCGGGTTCACCTCAGTGAACCGCGCAGCCTGCCCCGCAGCGAGGGCAAGGCAGTGCGAGTGGTCGACAAGCGAAATTTGTACAGGGGCGATAGACAGGAGACGACGACTCGCTGACAGCGTTGGAATTGGGACATAAAGGAGATTGGAGCGGACATGGAAATGGAAAAAACCTATGGGATGTTAATTAACGGCGAACACGTTGAGAGCGTGGCAAATCAGTGGTTCGACACATACAACCCTGCCACGGGCGAAGTCATCGCCAAGGTGGCCAAAGCCAGTCGGGCCGACGTGGATAACGCTGTGGCGGCTGCGCAGACGGCCTTGCGCGGGAAGTGGGGGAGAACCACTGCAGCAAAGCGATCGCGCATTCTTAACAAGGTAGCTCAACTGCTGCGGCAACGCTTCGACGAAGTGTGCGAATTGGAAGTGGTTAACAGCGGCAAGTCCCTGGGCAACGCGCAGGGCCAAGTGATGCAGGCCATTGAGGATTTTGAGCTGTTCGCAGCCGCTGCCCTGTCCCAGGAAGGGCGAACAAAACCGGTGCCCAACGGATTCTTCAATTACACCACCAAAGAGCCGGTGGGTGTCTGCGCGCAAATCGTGCCGTGGAACTATCCCTTCATGATGGCGGCGTGGAAACTGGCACCGGCACTAGCCGCAGGTTGCACGGTTGTGTTGAAACCTGCCAGTTTCACGCCTATTACAGCGCTGGTGTTGGCGGATATCTGCGAAGAAGCCGGAGTGCCGCCCGGGGTTGTCAATGTGATTACCGGCAGCGGACGGGACGTGGGCGCCTATTTAGTGGAGCACCCCGGTGTGGACAAGGTGGCCTTTACCGGCGAAACCGCCACAGGCAAGGATATCATGGCTCGGGCGTCGGGGACGCTGAAACGCGTGACTCTGGAGTTGGGTGGCAAGTCTCCCAATATTGT
>Ga0187809_10000044_pt1 | contig 95753 bp, 91 predicted proteins | sample NC_wetland_sal_i_8_FD_132415 | JGI IMG/M metagenome (GOLD analysis project Ga0187809, IMG submission 132415) | Wetland sediment microbial communities from Neuse River Estuary, North Carolina, USA - ASW_4 | ecosystem: Environmental > Aquatic > Freshwater > Wetlands > Sediment | place: USA: North... | reverse complement strand
CCCAAGCTCACGCTGGCCGCGGTGGCATCACCGCTGGCCCAGGAAAAGGACCCGGAACCGCCACCCGGCGACATGGGCCCGATCCAGCCGATGTTGGCCTGCCCGCCGGTCACCGACAGCGGGCCGGCATAGGTGAAGTCGGAGCCACCCTGCATCGTCTGGAGCAGCCAGGCCGGCAGCGGCGTGCCGAGATGGTTCACCACCGTGGCACCGCCGGCGTCGATAAGGGCGAGGCCGTTGCCGTAATTGAAGACCGAGGTGGCATCCGGTGCCGGCCCGCCCGAGCGCGTACCGGAATCCAGCTGGTAGCGATGCAGCACGGTGGTGCTGGGCTGGTTGAGCTGGCCTTGCAGGTAGTACAGGCCGCCGTCATAGATGACCGGCGTGCCGATGAACTGCCATCCGGCCTGGTACTGGGCATCGGCGATCTGGTCCACCGTCACGAGCGAGCGGGTGCGGCGGTTGAACAGCTCGAGCTTGAAGTAGCCGCCGTTCTGCTGCGGGTGGGCCAGGCCGAACGTAATCCAGTCCGGGGTCACCGCCCCGGACGGATCGGCGATCGGCGACTCCGGGGTGCCGGCCGGCGCGGCCACGATGTTCTGGCCTTCGGCTCCCTTGAACAGCGCCAGCGTCCACTGACCGTACCGAGCCTGGGTCGGCCTGGTGTTCGGAGTCGACTGCACCGCCAGGTACTCAGCGCTCGCGCCGTTGACGCTGACCACCGCGTTGTTCGGATGATCGAGGTTGACCTTGGTTCCCTGGGCGATGGCCCGGTCGTAGGCCGCGTTGCGAGCGGCCGGGACGACGCTGCAGGTCGGGTTCGTGGTCGCGGCCCCGCTGCCGGAGTGGGTCGAGGCGGGCGTGGCCAGAGCGCTGGCGGTCCCCGGCGCCGGGTGGTGTCCGAGCCGGATGCCGATCACGGTGCCGCCGGCCGCGACGACGACCGCCGCGACCGCGGCCGCGGCGGCGATCGGGTGCAGGTTGCGGCGCGTTCGCGCTTTCTCCGGCGGGCTGAACTCGAACCGCGGGGCGGTCCGGATGTCACTGGCTCGGCGCTCGAACATGGCGGCGAGCTCCTGTTCCAGGTCGAGGTCGGTCATGAGAAGTCCTCCGAGGAGTTGTTGAGGCGATCGCGGAGCTCGGCCAGGGCGCGAGCGGCGATGCTGCGCACGGTGGCGCGGCGGCAGTCGAGGAGGTCGGCGATCTCGGCATCGGGATAACCGAGGTAGTAGCGCAGCACCAGAACGGCGCGGGGGCGCCGGTCCAGCGCTTGCAACAGCTGCCACAGCCGGTCGTCGGGGGCGGCGGTCTCGATAGCGCGTTCAGGCAACTCGGCGCTCGGTACCTCCCGGCGCAGCGGACGGCGACTCCAACTGATGTTGCCGTTGATGACGGCCCGGCGGGCGTAGGCCAGCGGATTGCTGATCGGCAGATCCGGCCCGAAGCGGCGGTGCATGGCCAGCAGGGCGTCCTGGACCAGGTCCTGGGCACGATCGCGATCGCCACAGATCAGATAGGCGAAGCGGGTCAGGGCCAGTCCGTGCTCGCGAGCCAGTTCCGCCACCGAGGCCGAGGCCACGGTAGCGAGCCGGATGTCGGCCAATGCATCCTCCGGTTCGTCGGCGGCAGGCTCGGGCGGCGGCGCCGGCTGAGCGAGTGAAATCGTCATGCCTGCTACGACGAGAACCTGGGCAGAACTGTTGCGCAGGATTTCACGAGTTCGAGCGGCGGGTAGCCTTGGGCGTTGTGACCGATCGGCAGTCCGGCAACGTGGCCATCGTGACGTTGGGCTGTGCCCGCAACGAAGTCGACTCCGAAGAGCTGGCCGGGAGCCTGGCCGCCACCGGCTGGCAGGTCACCGACTCCGACGCCGCCGACATCGTCATGGTGAATACCTGCGGATTCATCGACTCGGCCAAGAAGGACTCGATCGACACCCTGCTGGCCGCGGCTGACGGCGAGCGCAAGGTGGTGGCCGTCGGGTGCCTGGCCGAGCGGTACGGCAACCAGCTGGCCCAGTCGCTGCCCGAGGCCGACGCGGTGCTCGGCTTCGACGACTACGCCGAGATCGGCGCCCGGCTCGACGACGTGCTGGCCGGCCGCGAGCTCGCCGCGCGCACGCCGGCCGATCGCCGGACCCTGCTGCCGATAAGCCCGACCGCGCGGCCGGCAGCGGTGACCGACGTCGCCGTACCCGGGCATCGCTGGGGCCCGAACATCGCCCGCCGCCGGCTGGCTGAATCCCCGGTCGGCTACCTGAAACTGGCCTCGGGCTGCGACCGTCGCTGCACCTTCTGCGCCATCCCGTCGTTCCGGGGCTCGTTCGTCTCGCGCCCGCCGGCCGAGGTGCTGGCTGAGGCCGGCTGGCTGGCCGAGCAGGGCGTGCGGGAGCTGGTGCTGGTCAGCGAGAACTCCACTTCATACGGCAAGGACCTGGGCGACCTGCGGGCCTTGGAGAAGCTCTTGCCCCAGCTGGCGGCCGTGCCGGGCATCGAGTGGGTGCGGGTGTCCTACCTGCAGCCGGCCGAGCTGCGTCCCGGCCTGCTGGAGGTGCTGGCCGGAACTGCGGGCGTGCTGCCGTATTTCGACCTGTCGTTCCAACATGCCGCGGCGCCGGTGCTGCGCCGGATGAAGCGCTTCGGCAGCTGCGATGCGTTCCTTGAGCTAGTGGCCTCGGCCCGGCAACTGGCTCCCGAGGCGGGTGTGCGCAGCAACTTCATCGTCGGCTTCCCGGGCGAGACCGAGGCCGACCTGGCCGAGCTGGAGCGGTTTCTGACCGGCGCCCGGCTGGACGTCGTCGGGGTGTTCGGTTATTCCGACGAGGAAGGCACCGAGGCCGCCCAGATGCCCGACAAGCTCGCCGAGGACGAGATCTCGGCCCGGGTGGAGCGGGTCACCGCGCTGGCTGAGGAGCTGATGCGTCAGCGCGCCGAGGATCGGGTCGGTCTGCCGGTCCGGGTGCTGGTGGAGCACACCGGGGATGAGGTGACCGGGCGAGCTGAGCATCAGGCACCCGAGACCGACGGAGCGACCACGCTGATCGGCGCGGTCGAGCACTTGCGGCCCGGGCAGTTCGTCGCCGCGGCGGTCATCGACAGCCTCGGCGCCGACCTGATCGCCGAGGTGTCACCGGCCCAGGCCGCGGTGGCGGGATGACCGATACCGATCCGAAGGCCGGCCAGGCGGCCTCACCTTCGGAGCTCGGGACGCCGCCGCGGCGTCAATCCGGACCGGCCCGATCGGTGGAGCGTCCGGGCGGGGTCGGCCGGGCGGCCGAGTTCGCGCCGAATCTCAGCCAGAGCCTGAGCAGCGGACTGGCCGGCGAGCCCGACCACCTCGGGGATCCGGTCACGACGGTCTCGGTGTGGAACATTGCCAATGCCCTGACCTTGCTCCGGCTGGTTCTGGTCCCCTTCTTCGCGCTCACCTTGTGGCACCTGCACGGCCAGTCGACGCTGTGGCGGTTGATCGCCTGCGCCATCTTCGTCGTCGCCAGCCTGACCGACCGGATCGATGGCGATCTGGCCCGTAAACACGGACTGATCACCGAGTTCGGCAAGCTGGCCGACCCGATCGCGGACAAGGCACTGATCGGCACCGCCCTGATCGGGCTGTCCGTGGTGGCCGGGCTGTCCTGGTGGGTGACCGGGCTGATCCTGCTGCGCGAGGTCGGCGTGACGCTGCTTCGCTTCTGGGTCATCCGGCACGGGGTCATCCCGGCCAGCCGCGGGGGCAAGGTCAAGACGACGGTGCAGGCGCTGGCGATCGGGCTGCTGGTGCTGCCGCTCAGCGGCGGCTGGCGTGGCCTGGCCGACGTGGTGATGGCGCTGGCCCTGGTGCTGACCCTGCTCACCGGCGTCGATTACGTGTTCCGTGCCATCCGGCTGCGCAGCGCGGACCGGTTGGCGGTTCGACCGGTCAGCTCAGGGCCGCAGTGATCGGCGGTGGCTGAACCCGACCGCGCCGGCCTGGCCCAGCTGTGCCTGCGGTTGCACGAGCAGTTGCGCCGGCGGGAGGAGACGCTGGCGGTAGCCGAGTCGCTGACCGGTGGCCTGGTGTCGGCGACCCTGACCGAAACCGCCGGGGCGAGCCAGACGTTTCGTGGCGGCCTCGTCGTCTACGCCACCGATCTCAAGGCCAGCCTGGCCGGGGTTTCGGAGGAACTGCTGGCCCGGCGGGGTGCCGTCGACCCGCAGGTGGCGATCGAACTGGCCCGCGGCGTCCGCGGCCGCCTCGGGGCAAGCTGGGGTGTCGGGGTCACCGGGGTGGCCGGCCCGGATCGGCAGGACGGGCGCGAGGTCGGGACGGTCTTTCTCGGGGTGGCTGGGCCACGGGCGGCGGGGGAGACCGTGTGCGAGCTGCAACTTTCCGGCGAGCGGAACAGTATCCGCCGCCAGACAGTTGAGCATGTGGTGAACCTGCTCCTGGACCGGACCGCACCAGCGTGACGGGTTTGGTTCAACCCGGCGGCGCCCCGGTCGATGGTGCGGTAGCGGCGAGTTCGCCCTGAGCAAACACCGAAGAATGCCGGGCAGCCTGTCAGCGCGGCGGACTAGCATCGAACAGGCAAGCTGGGGACAGGATCGCCAGGAGGACGTAGCAGGCACCATCGGCCAGGAACCGAGGCCAGGAACGCGAGAGAAAGGGTGTCGCAAGATGGCAGTTTTGCGCCATGTGGTCGGCGAAACCCTGCGTGCCGTGCGGCTGCGTCAGCGGCGTACGTTGCGTGAGGTCTCTGCTGCCGCCAGGGTCAGCCTGGGTTATCTGTCGGAGATCGAACGGGGACACAAGGAGCCCTCGTCAGAATTGTTGGCGGCGATCTGCGACGCGTTGGACGTGCCGTTGTCGGAGGTTTTCACCATGGTTTCCGACACCCTGCGTCGGCAGGAGTTGGCGACCGAGCGCGCGACGGTGCTCGGGGCGCGGCATGGCTCGCCGGTGCTCACTCCCGCTCCGCCGCGGGGAGCGGACGGGCCGCAGGTACGAGCCTTTCCGAACGTAGCGGCCTGAGTCCCCTCGGCCAGCCGGTCGGTCAGACCGGGCGCTGTGTGCCGTCCCGGCTCGACTCACGCTCAACTTCACCTTGAGACTCCCGGCGTGTCCTGGCCGGATACGAGCGGAGGCCGTGATATCCGCGCCTAGCTTGGATTCATGAGCAGCGTCCCGCACCGCTTCGATCCCCTGACCGACGTCCTGCTCGCCTCGACGGCCGATGCCGGCCCGCGTCCGAGGCCGGCCCGCCGCAGCCGGGCCGCGATCCTGGACGGGGCGCGGGCGGCGGTGCTCGCCGGTGGCTCGAAGGTCACCATGTCGCAGATCGCCGCCCGGGCCGGAGTGGCCAAGGCGACGCTGTACAACCATTACCGCGCGCGCGAGGACGTGCTGGCCGACCTGCTGCTGGCTGAGATCGATGCGGTGGTGCTCGAGGTGTCGCACCTGCCGCTGGCGTCGGCGTTGGCCCGGGCGGCGCAGCAGGTGTCCGATCATCCGCTGCTCGAAGCCTTCGGCGAGCACGACAGCTCGGTGCTGTCGGCGCTGTCGGTGATCGATGTGCGCCAGCCCGGGTGGACCCGCGTCGCCCAGGCGGTGGATCGGCTGCTGGCCCGGCACGGTCGACGCGGCACGGCCACCGTGCTGCGGTGGTTGTCATCTTTCGTGCTGGCACCGGCCGACGGGGCTGACATCCGGGCCGACGTCGAGGTGCTGGTCGCCGGCCTGCCCCCGGCACGCTGACCGGGCGCGGGGCAGGCGCTCCGAACAGGCTTGCTCGCAGCCGTAGGTCGGAGTGACTGCCCGGCCGGAAGCCGGATAGGGCAGACTGGAACCGTCCGAAGAGTGCCCGGACGGCTCGGTCGTCCGGCGGCGAAAGGTCGTAGTGCAGCGATGGCGAACGGCTTCGCGAAGGCGTGGAAATACGTTTCGGCCTGGTTCAGCGCGAAGGTCGACGAGAAGGCTGACCCGGCGATCCAGATCCAGCAGGCAATCGAGGAGGCTCAGCGTCAGCACGCGCGGCTGACCTCCCAGGCGGCCAGCGTGATCGGGCAGCAACACCAGCTGGAGCTGCAGCTGGATCGCAAGCTCGCCGAGATCGAGACGCTCTCGGCCCAGGCCCGGCAAGCTCTCGTGCTGGTCGATGACGCCCGCTCCAAGGGTGATGAGCAGAAGGCGCAGGAGTTCGAGCAGACGGCGAACCAGATCGCCGGGCAGCTGGTCAGTGCCGAGAGCGAGGCGGCCAACCTCAAGCACCTGCATGACCAGTCGATGGGTGCGGCCGCCCAGGCCAAGCAGGCGGTCGAGGACAACAAGGCGCGGTTGCAGGAGAAGCTGGCCGAACGGACCAAGCTGCTCAGCCAACTCGAGCAGGCCAAGATGCAGGAGCAGGTGTCGGCCTCGCTGAGCCAGATGAGCGAGCTGTCGGCCCCGGGCAGCACTCCGACGCTGGATGCGGTCCGGGACAAGATCGAGCGGCGGTACGCCAACGCCCTCGGACAAGCCGAGCTGGCCAACAACTCCCTCGAAGGCCGGCTGAACGAGGTCAAGCGGGCGACGGCCAGCATGGCCGCCCAGTCGCGGCTGGACGAGATCCGCGCCTCCATGCGCGGGCCGGAGAGCATGCCGCAGACCGGTGGGTCTCGGGGCGCGGATGAGCTGTCGGCCCAGAGCCAGCCGGCGCTGGAGCAGCCGGCGCCGCAGCCGTCGGCCGCGCCGATGGCCGAGCCGCAGCCGGCTGAGCGGCCGTCGGGATCCGACCACGCGTCGAGCTGACCGCGCGCGCAGCCCTGGGGCCAGGACCGGGCCGCGGTCCGGCTACCGGTCTGACGGGTACCGGACGGCTCAGCGGGCCTGGCAGCTCGGACAGAAGAAGGTGATCCGGTCCTCCGGTGAGCCGCCCGCTCCGCCCGCCCCGTCGTCGCGCCGGATCGTCGCGCCGCAGTTGCGACACGCTTTCCCGGCCCGGCCGTACACCCAGTAATGCTGTCCCGGTTGGCGCCATCCGGTGGTGGAGCGATCGAACGTGGTCAGGTTGGCCCGGAGCAGCCGCTGGGCGTCGTCGAGCAGGTCCGCGAGCTCGGGCTGGGTCACCTCGGCGACCGCGCGCTCGGGGTTGATGTGCCGGCGAAAGAGGACTTCGCTCTTGTAGACATTCCCGATGCCGGCGACCAGGCGCTGGTCGAGCAGGGCCTCGCCGATGGGCCGCTCGGGCTGCTGACCGAATCGTCGTAGCGCTTCGGCCCGGTCAAAATCGGGATCGAGCAGGTCCGGCCCCAGATGCCCGACGACCAGCGACTCATCCGCGGTCGGCACCAGACGCAGGTCGTGCACCCGGAAGCCGGCCGCCAGGTAGGCGGCGTTGCCGATCAACGCCCGGATCTCGAACTCGCGACCGCGAGGTCCGCGCCTGGCCGGTCCGACCCGCCAGCTTCCGTCCATCCGCAGGTGGCTGTGCAACGTCTGCTGGTTGGAGAACCGCATCAGGATGTGCTTGCCGCGGGGTAGCACCGCGTCGACCCGGGTACCGGTCAGGTCCGCCAGCGCCAGCGCCGGCACCCGAAGGTCGAACCGGGTCACCTCAGCCCCGGCCAGCGCCCGATGCAGTCGCTGGCAGGTGACGTGCACCGTGTCGCCCTCGGGCACGTCAGCCCCGCCGGCCGGAGCGCAGCAGTAGACCCCGCGGACTGGGCCGGAATCCGGCCGCGGCCAGTGCATCGCCCAGCGGCGATGCGATCACCGACTCCCCGTCCGCTGACTCGACATGCAGGCGACCGAGCGCTTCGGCCCGAACCGCGACCGCCAGGGCCTGGGCGGCCGCCTCGAGGTTGCGGGTGTCATCGCTGAACGACAGCAGGCGCTTGCCGCCGCGCTCGACGTAGAGCACCAGTTCGCCGTCGACCAGCACGACCAGCGCTCCGGATTTCCGGGCCGGCTGATGCCCGCGTCGGCCCTCCTCCGACTCCGGCTGATGGCTGCGCTCAGGCCACGCCAGCGCTGCGCCGTACGGGTTGGCCGGATCGGTCGCGGCCAGCACCACGGCCTCGGCGGCACGCTCGCCGGGGCGCTCCGATTCCCCGACCAGGCCGCGGAGGCGGTCGATCGCACCGGTCAACCCGAACTGGGCAGCGCCGAGGCCTTCGACGAAGTAGCCACGCCGGTAGCGGCCGGCGTCCTCGCCCTGCCGCAACACCGGGTAGATGCCGGCGAAGCCGCCGGATACCTCCTCGGCCATGACCTCGCCGCGAGTCAGCACACCGTAACGATCGAGCAGGATCTCGGTCTGCAGCAGGGCTCGTTCGGTGCTGGTGCCGGCCGGCTCGGGCAGGCGTGACCAGCGCCCGGACCAGTTGGAGGCCCGGGGAGCGCTCGGTGCGGGGCGGCCGCCGGGCCGGGCGTAGCGGTGCAGGCGCGGCCGAGGCGCGGCCGGGCGCCGGGCATGAGCCGTTCGACCGCCCGCCAGCTGAGCTCGAACCGGGGCGAGCGTGTCATTGGTCAGCCAGCCGGCCAGCGAAAGTTCCCACAGGGCAGCGCCGATCTCAGCCTCGCTGTAGCGCACGCCGGTGCGTGCCGCCCCGTCGCCGGTCTGGTCCCGCTCGGCCTGGAGTTCCCCGGCGTTTACCCGCTCGGCCAGCCCCCGAATGAACAGCGCCTGCCCGCCGGCCAGCGCGGCCACGATGGCGCGATGGAGCTCTGAAAGCTCGAAGTCTGCCGGCGGCCCGAGCAGCAGCGCTGCGGCATCGGCGGGCAGCAGGGTGAGCCAGCCATCGTTTCCGGCCAGGCTGCCGCAGCCGGCCCACACCACCTCGCCGGAACTGGTCAGCTCATCCAGCATGGCCGGCGTGTAATCGGATACGCGGGCCGGCAGCACCAGCGACTCCAGAGCACTGGCTGGCACCGCCGCCCCGGCCAGTTGCTCGATCACCCGGGCCAGGCCATCGCTGCCGCGGGCTCGCCGGTTGCCACCCACGCCTTGCCATTCCGGCAGGAACCGGGCCAGCACCGCCTGGGGCGCAGGCTCGACCTCCTTGCGCAGGGCGGCCAGGGACCGGCGGCGGATGGTGCGCAGCATGCTCGCTCCGCAGAACTGCCGGCTCCCGTCGCTGACCGGGCTGAACTCGCCCGCCACCACCTGCCCGGACGCGACCAGGCGTTCCAGGCCGGACTGGACGACCGCGGTGCCCAGTCCCAACCGCTGCGCCGGTTCGGCGATCGTGAACGGCCCGTGCGTGCGGGCGTAACGAGACAGCAGGTCTCCGATCGGATCGGCGACCAGCTCGGTGAATGCCTCCGGGATGCCGACCGGCAGCGCCGCCCCCAGGGCGTCGCGGACCCGCCCGGAGTCCTCGATGGTCAGCCAGCGCTGCTCGCCTGCTATCCGCACCACGATCACCCGACGATCAGCATGCAACTGCTGCAGATCCAGCTCGGTGGCACCGCGCGCGACTGCCTCCGCAGTGGTCAGGTCACCGACCTCGCGGAGCAGATCATGCACCTGATCCGGGCCGCGGACCCGGCGGTTCTCGCTCAGACGCTGGGCATCGGCGACGGAGTCGGCAATCGCCTGCTCGTCCAGCAGATCCCGGAGGTCCGGGGAACCCATCAACTCGGCGAGCAGACCGGTATCCAGCGCCAGCGCCTGCGCCCGGCGTTCGGCCAGCGGCGCGTCGGTGTCGTACAGGAACATGCCCACATAGCTGAACAACAGCGACTGGGCAAACGGCGAGGGTTGAGTGGTTTCTACCTCGACCAGCCGGATCTTGCGGGAGCGCAGCTGCTCCATCAGCTCGGTCAGCCCTGGCAGGTCATAGACGTCCTGCAGGCATTCCCGCATGGCTTCGAGTACGACTGGAAACTGACCGTAGTCACGGGCGACCTGCAGCAGCGAGTTCGCGCGCTGGCGCTGTTGCCACAGCGGAGCGCGGCGGCGGGGATCGCGTTTGGGCAACAGCAAGGAGCGGGCCGCACATTCGCGAAACCGAGCGGCGAACAGGGCGGACTGGGTCACCTCGCCGGTGACCAGCTCGGCAACTTCGCCCGGCTCGAAGAGGGTGATCTCCGCAGTCGGAGCCTCTCCGGTGGTGTCGGCCAACCGCAGCACGATGCCGTCGTCGGTGTGCATCGACTGGATGTCGACCCCGTAGCGTTCCCGCAGGCCGGCCGAGATCGCCAGCGCCCACGGAGCATTCACCGGAGCACCGAACGGTGAATGCACGACCAGCCGCCAGTCACCGAGCTCGTCGTGGAACCGTTCGACCAGGATGGTGCGATCGGTCGGCAGCTGGCCGGTGGCCGCCTTCTGATCGGCCAGGTAACTGACCAGGTTGTCGGCCGCCCAGTCGTCCAGGCCGGCGGCCCGGGCCCGAGCCAGCGCGCTCGCGTGGTCGGCGCCGCCCAATTCGCGGATGAAAGCGCCGAGCGCGCGGCCGAGTTCCACCGGCCGGCCCGGGGCGTCGCCCTTCCAGAACGGCATCTTGCCGGCCTGCCCTGGGGCCGGACTGACCAGCACCCGGTCGTGGCTGATGTCCTCGATGCGCCAGGACGACGAGCCGAGCAGGAAGACCTCGCCGACCCGAGATTCGTAGACCATCTCCTCATCGAGCTCGCCGACCCGCCGACCCGGGCCGTCGCCGGAGGCGAGGAAGACCCCGAACAGACCGCGGTCCGGAATGGTGCCGCCGGAGGTCACCGCCAGCCGCTGCGCGCCGCCACGCCCGGTCAGCGTGCCGCGGACCCGGTCCCAGACCAGGCGCGGTCGCAGCTCGGCGAACGCGTCGGACGGGTAGCGGCCGGCCAACATGTCCAGCACGGCTTCCAACGCCGAGCGGGGAAGGGTGGCGAACGGGGCCGATCGGTGGCACAGCTGCTCGACCTCGTCCACGGTGAGCTCATCGAGGGCGACCATGGCCACGATCTGCTGGGCCAGCACGTCGAGCGGGTTGCGGGGGTAGCGCACGGACTCGATCTGACCGGACTGGATGCGCTCGGAGACCACTGCGCATTCCAGTAGATCGCCCCGGTACTTGGGAAAGATCACGCCCCGGGACGCGGCCCCGACCTGGTGTCCGGCTCGACCGAGCCGTTGCATGCCGGCCGATACCGAGGGCGGTGACTCGACCTGCACGACCAGGTCGACGGCGCCCATATCGATGCCCAGCTCGAGCGAGGAAGTGGCCACCACGGCCGGAATCCGGCCGGCCTTGAGATCTTCCTCGATCAGCTGTCGCTGCTCGCGGGAGACCGAGCCATGATGAGCGCGGATCAAGGCGGGCCGGTCTGGATCTCGCTCGGCGGCAAGTTCGTTGAGGCGGGCGGTGAGCCGTTCAGCCAGCCGGCGTGAGTTGGCGAACACGATGGTCGAGCGATGCTTGTCGATCAGGTCCAGCACGCGCTCCTCCACGTGCGGCCAGATCGAGGCGCGACGCTCGGGGTCGGGCGACGGGCTCAGCTGCTGGTCGGCCAGCCCGGCCATGTCCTCGACCGGAACCACCACCGACAGATCGAGTTGCTTGTCCGCCGGAGGTTGCACGACTGTGACCGGCCGGCCGCCGGCCAAGAACGTCGCCACCTCCTCGACCGGCCGGACCGTGGCCGACAGACCCACGCGCTGAGCCGGCTTGGCCAGCAGTGCATCGAGACGTTCCAAGCTCAGCGCGAGATGGGCACCCCGCTTGGTCGCAGCGACTGCATGCACCTCGTCGATGATCACCGTCTCCACGCCGGCCAGCGCCTCTCGCGCCGCCGAGGTGAGCAGGAGGAAGAGCGACTCGGGGGTGGTGATCAGGATGTCGGCGCCATGCCGGGTGAACGCCCGTCGCTCTTCGGGCGAGGTGTCGCCGGATCGCATCGCCACCGAGATCTCGGGCGCGGGTAGGCCGAGCCGTTGTGCGGCCTGAGTGATCCCGACCAGTGGCGAGCGAAGGTTGCGCTCGACGTCAGCGGCCAAGGCCTTGAGCGGACTGATGTACAGCACGCGGCAGCGCTGCTTGGGCTCGGCCGGGGCCGGATCGGCGGCCAACCGGTCGATGGCCGACAGGAATGCCGCCAAGGTCTTGCCAGAACCGGTCGGAGCGACGACCAGCGTGTGCTGTCCGGCGGCTATCGCCGCCCACGCGCCGAGCTGGGCCGGCGTCGGAGCAGCGAACGCACCGTCGAGCCAGGCCTGGGTTGCCGGGGTGAAGTCAGAGGGCACGGCCGCAGGTGCCGAGGACGCCGCGGCGGCGGCGGTCCTGGCGGGTGCCCGCCTGCTCCGGTCTGCCATGACATCCAGTGTGCGGGACGGGTCCGACAAGACTCGCCGCTATGGATCAGTCCCGCTCGAGTGCCCGCCGAAGGTGGTCCCGACAGTCGGGCCAGTCGTCGTCGATCATGGCGAACTGGGCGGTGTCGCGCCAGCTGCCGTCGGCCCGGATCCGATGCTTGCGCAGCTCACCCTCGAATCGGGCTCCGAGCCGGGCGATGGCCGCTCGGGACCGCTCGTTGAGCATGTCGGTGTGCCACACCACCCGGGCCGCGCCCAGCGACTCGAAGGCATGCTGCAACAGCAGCAGCTTGGACTCGGTGTTGTGACCACGTCGCCACCAGGTCCGGCCGAGCCAGGTGTGGCCGATTGCGATGGCTCGAGCGGCCGGGGTCACCTCGTAGTAACTGGTGGTGCCGATCGCTTTGCCGGTCGTCGCGTCCAACTGCACGTAGGGCAGCCGCTCGCCCCGGGCGCGCTGTGCCAGTGCGGTGTAGATGACCTCCTGCATCCGTGGCAGATCGGTCGGGGCCGGCGCGCCGAGCCAGCGGTAGACCTCGGCACCGCCGTCGTCGGCCCAGAGCGCGCCCAGCAGTCCCTCGGCGTCCTCCAGTTGTAGCGGGCGCAGGATGACCAGCCGTCCGGTCAGGACGGGCAGGGCATACCAGTGTTGCGGGTGCTCGGCGGGAGTGGCGCTCATGCGTCGATCCTGTCAGTACGCGCCAGCCGGTTACGCTGGCCGAGTGCGTATCAGTGACTTCTGGAAGCGAATGGAAGCTCGGTTCGGCGCCACCTACGCGCACTCGCTGGCCGCAGATTTCCGGTTGAACAGTCTCGGGGCGACGGTGGTGGAGGCGATCGACCGCGGCGACGAACCCAAAGCAGTGTGGTCGGCGGTCTGCCGTGAGTTCGAGGTCCCGAACAAGCTGCGCTGAGGTCCGCGGCGTGTCGCTGTCAATCGAACACGTGTTCGTCTAGGCTGGCTGGCGTGCCAGAGACGGTCGTCCACAGATCTGGTTGGCCGGGCAAAACTGTCGGTGGCTGGTTCTAGCGTCGCAAGCACTGGAGCAGACCGGCTCGTCAACCGCTACCGGCGACGCTCACCACACTCGGACACAGTGAGAGAGGTTGCACGATATGCCCGCAGCATTCGACCGCGACAAGGCGCTGGACGTCGCGCTCAGCCAGATCGACAAGCAGTTCGGCAAGGGTTCGGTGATGCGCTTGGGCGAGCGCCCGCATGTGCCGATCGACGTCATCCCGACCGGCTCCATCGGGCTCGACATCGCGCTCGGGATCGGCGGCTACCCGCGTGGCCGGATCATCGAGATCTACGGCCCGGAAAGCTCAGGTAAGACCACGGTCGCGCTGCACGCGGTCGCCAACGCCCAGGCCGCCGGCGGAGTTGCGGCGTTCATCGACGCCGAGCATGCTCTGGATCCGGAGTACGCCCGATCGCTCGGGGTGGACACCGACGCGCTGTTGGTGAGCCAGCCCGACACTGGGGAGCAGGCACTGGAGATCATGGACATGCTGGTCCGCTCCGGGGCCCTCGACATCATCGTGGTGGACTCGGTAGCGGCGCTGGTACCCCGAGCCGAGATCGAAGGCGAGATGGGCGACAGCCACGTCGGACTGCAGGCCCGCCTGATGAGCCAGGCCTTGCGGAAGGTGACCGGAGCCCTGAACAACTCCGGTACCACGGCGATCTTCATCAATCAGCTGCGCGAGAAGATCGGCGTCATGTTCGGATCGCCGGAGACCACCACGGGCGGCAAGGCGCTGAAGTTCTACTCCTCGGTGCGTCTGGACGTCCGGCGGATCGAGACGCTCAAGGACGGCGGTGACGCGGTTGGCAACCGGACCAGGGTCAAGGTGGTCAAGAACAAGGTTGCTCCGCCGTTCAAGCAGGCCGAATTCGACATCGTCTACGGCCAGGGCATCAGCCGCGAGGGCTCGCTGATCGATGTCGGGGTTGACCAGGGCATCGTGCGCAAGTCAGGTGCCTGGTACACCTATGAGGGCGATCAGCTCGGCCAGGGCAAGGAAAACGTGCGGAATTTCCTTCGCGACAATCCCGACCTGGCCGATGAGATCGAGAAGAAGATCAAGGAGAAGCTCGGGGTGGGCGCGCAGTTGGCGGAAAATTCGCCGTTGCCGGCCCCGGTTGATTTCTGAATCGGCGCCGATGGCTCGACGTAATGGTGCTTCCTCGGTCAGGGCCGGGCGATTACCGGCCCCGACCGAGGAAGAAAATCCCGACCCGGAACCGGATCCGGACCAGGTCGCGCACACGATCTGTCTTCGCCTGCTGACAATTCGGGCTCGCACTCGCTCGGAGTTGTCAGAAGCTTTGAGCAGCCGCAATATTGCGGAACCGTCAGCAGCGCGCGTGCTCGATCGCCTGGCCAAGGTCGGGCTCATCGATGATGTGGGATTTGCCCGGAATTTTGTCCGGAATCGGCAGAACGACCGCGGATTGGCCCCCTATGAAATCGGACGCCAGTTGCGTAGCAAGGGAGTCGACGCCGAGGTGATCGACCAGGTCATGGCCGATGAGGTCGACCCCGGCTCCGAATATGAGATTGCCCGGCAGTTGGCCGAACGGAAGCTACGTAGCCTGGCCCGGTTCGACCCGGCCGTCCAGCAACGCCGACTGGCCGGTCTGCTGGCCAGGAAGGGCTACTCGCCGTCACTGACGTACCGGATAGTGCGCGAGGTCGTGGCGGCTGGGCCCGACGAAGTGGGTGCAGCCGAACTGGAGTTGGAGTGACGGCCGCCCGTTTAATTCTGGTGGCGGTCGGCCCGGCTTGACCGCTTCGAACTTCGTTCCTAGCCTCAAAGAATCAGGAAACCGGATGCGCCCGGTCCCGTCCGGGGCGCACTGACATATAGCTAGTCGTTGCCCGCTGTCTCCACGTCGAGAAGGGATTGAAAGCTCCGTGGTCGGCCCCTGCCGACCCTGCCTGCATAGACCAGGCTGCGGCTCCTCGATTCAGCGCCTCCGGCTTCCTGATGGTGCCGGTGCGACGTAGTCACCCCAGATGCGTCGCCTTCGCGAGGAGGTGAGATCCGTGGGCCAGTGGCTCAACTTCGTGGCCATTATCGCGGTTCTGGTGGTTATTGTCGTATTTGGAGTGCAATTCCGCCGCCTATCCGGCCCGCGAAACGCCGCCCACGCTCACATCGAGGATGCCGGGGCGCTCACCGCTCTGCGGACGGCGGCCGATGCCGAGGCTGAGGAGATTCGCGCTCGCGCCCGCCGCGATGCCGAGGCCGCCATCCGGGCTGCTGAGCGAGAGATCGAGTCATTGCGCCGCGCGGCCAACACCGAAGCCGAATCGATTCGCGCCAGTGCCGATGCGGCGCGGACCCGAGCCGAGGCTCAAGCGGCGGACCTGCTGGCCGACAGCCGTCGCGTGGCCGATCGTGAAGCCGCGGGCCGGCAGGAGGAACATGATCTGGCCGAGCGCAAGCTCGGCAGCCGGCAGGCCGAACTCGAACGGCAGACCGACCTGCTCGCTGCTCGCGGTGAGGAACTGGCGCGTCGGGAGGCCACTCTGGCGGAGGCCGAGGCGGCAGCGGCCCTGATGCAGTCGGAGCTGGCTCAGGCCAGGCTCGACGTCGACCGCGACCGACAGGCTGTGGTCGAGGAGCGCCGGCAGGCCTTGGAGCGGGTAGCCGGTATGACCTCGGACGAGGCCAGGCAGGAGTTGCTGGTGGCCGCCGAAGCCGGTGCTCGCCGGGACGCGGCCAACCTGATCCGGTCCATCGAGGCCGAGGCGCGGGCCGAAGGCACCAACCGGGCGCGGGCGATCGTGGTCGAGGCCGTGCAGCGGGTGGCCAGCGAGCAGACCACTGAAACCGTGGTCAGCGTCCTGCACCTGCCCAGTGACGAGATGAAGGGTCGGATCATCGGCCGCGAAGGCCGAAACATCCGGGCCTTCGAGTCGGTGACGGGCGTGAACGTGATCATCGACGACACGCCGGAGGCGGTACTGCTGTCCTGCTTCGACCCGGTCCGCCGCGAGGTCGGCCGGATAACGCTGGAGCGCCTGGTTCTGGACGGTCGGATCCACCCCCATCGGATCGAGGAGATCTACGAAGCCGCGCACACCGAGGTCGACGCCCTGTGCCTGCGGGCGGCCCGGGATGCGCTCGCCGAGGTCGGTATCACCGATCTCGACGAGCAGCTGATTCCCACCCTCGGCCGGCTGAAGTACCGCACGAGCTACGGCCAGAATGTGCTCGGTCACCTGGTTGAAACCGCGCACATCGCCGGCATCATGGCGGCCGAGCTCGGGCTGGAACCGGCCCTGATCAAGCGCTCGGCGTTCCTGCACGACATCGGCAAGGCGCTGACCCACGAAGTGGAGGGCAGCCACGCGATCATCGGGGCCGAGTTGCTGCGGCGGTTCGGCGAGTCCGAGGCGGTGGCCCACGCGGTCGAGGCCCACCACAACGAGGTCGCTCCGCGCACCCTGGAAGCCGTGTTGACCCAAGCCGCGGACGCCTGTTCGGCCGCCCGGCCGGGTGCGCGCCGCGAGTCGCTGGAGTCCTACGTCCGCCGGCTCGAGCGGATCGAGGAGATCGCGGCGGCCAAACCGGGCGTGGAGCGGGTCTTCGCGATGCAGGCCGGCCGCGAGGTGCGGGTCATGGTCCTGCCGGAGGAGGTCGATGACCTCGCGGCCGGGGTCATCGCGCGCGAGGTGGCCAAGCAGATCGAGGACGAGCTGACCTACCCCGGCCAGATCCGGGTCACCGTGGTGCGCGAGTCGCGCGCGACTGAGGTTGCGCACTGACCGGTGGCGCTCGGGCCGTACTCTTGTCGCTGCTATGACATCGAGAGAACCTGTCGCTCCCGGGGCTCCGGCTCCGACCTACGCCATCCGCACCTACGGCTGCCAGATGAACATCCATGACTCGGAGCGTCTGTCAGGTCTGCTGGAGCGAGCAGGTTACGTGCGCAGTCCCGATCCGAGCGGGCTCGAGGCCGACCTCGTGGTCTTCAATACCTGCGCCGTCCGCGAGAACGCCGACAACCGTCTCTACGGCAACCTGAGCCAACTGGCGCCGATCAAGAGCGCCCGTCCGGGCCTGCAGATCGCCGTCGGCGGATGCTTGGCCCAGAAGGACCAGGCGCGGGTGCTCGAGCGGGCGCCGTGGGTGGACGTGGTCTTCGGCACCCACAACCTGGCCAGCCTGCCGATCCTGCTGGATCGAGCGCGGCACAACAACGAGGCTCAGGTCGAGATCCTTGACCAGTTGCAGAACTTCCCGTCCGATCTGCCCAGCCGTCGGGATTCGGCCTTCTCGGCCTGGGTTTCGATCTCGGTCGGCTGCGACAACACCTGCACCTTCTGCATCGTGCCGAGCTTGCGCGGACGCGAGACCGACCGCCGGCCGGGCGAGGTGCTGGCCGAGGTCGAGGCCCTGGTCGCTGATGGCGTAACCGAGGTAACCCTGCTCGGGCAGAACGTGAACTCCTACGGCCGGTCCTTCGGTGATCCGCTGGCCTTCGGCAAGCTGTTGCGGGCGTGCGGGCAGCTCGAGGGTCTGGAACGGGTGCGGTTCACCAGCCCGCACCCGCGTGACTTCACCGACGACGTGATCTCGGCCATGGCCGAGACGCCAAATGTCTGTCCCCAACTGCACATGCCATTGCAGTCAGGCTCGGATGCGGTGTTGCGAGCGATGCGCCGCTCATACCGCCAGGCCCGCTACCTCGACATCATCGCTGCCGTCCGCTCCAGGATGCCGCACGCGGCGATCACCACCGACATCATCGTCGGCTTTCCCGGCGAGACCGAGGCTGACTTCGAGCAGACCCTGCAGGTGGTGGCTCAGGCCCGCTTCGCCAGTGCCTTCACCTTCCAGTACTCGCCTCGTCCGGGTACGCCGGCGGCGACGATGACCGGGCAAGTGCCCAAGGCGATCGTGCAGGAGCGCTACGAGCGCCTGATCTCGCTGCAGGAGCAGATCAGCTGGGACGAGAACCGCAAGCTCGTCGGCGCCGAGGTCGAGGTGCTGATCAGCACGTTCGAGGGCAAGAAGGATGCGGCGAACACGCGGGTTTCGGGACGGGCGCGGGACGGGCGCCTGGTGCACGTCGCCCCCGGCGCGCTCTCGCTGGGCGCGGGCGACACCGTCAGCACCGAGATCACCTACGCCGCGCCGCATCACCTGGTCGCGGATGCGCCGATCAGCCGCCATCGGCCCTGGCGTGGCACCTCGGTCCGGGCCACGCAGCGGCCCAAGGCCCAGCTGCTGTCCATCGGTACGCGTTCGCGCTGAGCACCCGGGCCGGCGCCGGGTTGCCGGCGCCGGTCAGGCCGGGTTGGGCAGGAGCGCGCGGCGCTGCTCGACCTCAGCTTCAGCCTTGGCGATCCGGCTGGCGTCGCCGGAGGCCTGCGCCCGAGCCAGCTTCGCCTCGGCCTCGGCCAGCCGCTCCTTGAGCTGGGCCAGGAACGGGTTGGATTCGGGGGCGCTGCGCTTCCACTCGGCGTCCACGGCGTCGCGTACCCGCTGCTCGGCGGCCCGCATCCGCGCCTCGACCCGGTGCATCGCCTCGCGCGGCACGTGGCCGAAGGATTCCAGCTTTTCCTGCAGGTCCCGCAACGCGACCTGAGCCTGCCGAGGATTGGATACGTCAAGCGCTTCGGCCTCGGCGATGACCGCTTCCTTCTGCTTCAGGTTCTGCGCCTGCTCGGCATCACGCTCGGAGAAGACGGCTGACCGCCGTTCGAAGAAGGCATCCTGGGCGGCTCGAAACCGCTTCCAGAGCGCATCCTCGACCGCCCGGTTGGCTCGCGGCGCGGCCTTCCACTCGGTCATCAGCGACTTCAGCGCCTGCGCGGTCTCGCGCCAATCCTCCGATGCCGAAAGCTCCTCGGCCCGGGCGACCAGCTGTTCCTTGGCCGATTTGGCCGCTTCCCGCTCGGTGTCAAGGTGGGCGAAGTGGCTACCGCGACGTTTGCCGAACTCGTCCCGGGCCGCGGCGAAGCGCCGCCAGAGTGCCTCGTCGGTCTTGCGCTCGATACCTTTGATCTGCTTCCACTCGTCAACGATCGTCCGCAGCCGGTCACCGGCCGATTTCCACTGGGTGGAGGACTTCGCGATCTCCTCAGCTTCGGCGATCAGCGCCTCCTTCTGCTCGATAGCCTGGGCCCGGGCCGCCTTTCGAGCCTCGGTCTGCTCGCCGATCTTGGCGTCGGCCGACGTGATCAGCTCGACCAGTTGCCGGTCCAGGCTGTCGAAATCCCCGATGGCGGGTGCGGTCGGCAGCGAGGCGTGCAGCGTCATGGCCGCAGACTTGGTCGCCCGGGCATCGCCGCCGGATTCCAGCCGCTTGCTCAACAGCACGACCTCGGTCTGCAGGTCCTCGAACTTCCTGGTGTAGTAGGCCAGGCCTGCTTCGGCGTCACCGGCCTGCCAGGAGCCGATTTCCCGCTCGCCGTCCGCCGTCTTGACGAAGACGGTCCCGTCGTCGTTGATGCGTCCCCACTCCGAACTCATATCGTGCATTAGACACGACTACGCCGGCTCGCGCTGCAGCCGGTTAGCCTGTTGCAACGTGACTGTCACCGGCGAGGCCAGCTCGCGACCGACGGTGCTGGCGATCGTTGGCCCGACCGCGAGCGGCAAGTCCGACCTGGCCGTGGCCCTGGCCCAACAACTCGACGGCGAGATCATCAACGCCGATTCGATGCAGCTCTATCGCGGTATGGACATCGGAACGGCCAAACTCCCGGTCGCCGAGCGGGCCGGCATCGCTCATCACCTGCTCGATGTGTGGCCGCTGGACAAGTCTGCAGCCGTGGCCGAGTACCAGAGCCTGGCCCGGGCCAGTATCGCCGAGATCGCCGGCCGCGGCCGGTTGCCGATCCTGGTCGGCGGCTCCGGGCTGTACCTGCGTGGAACGCTGGACCGGCTGGAGTTTCCGGGCGAGAGCCCGCAGTTGCGTCAGGAGCTGGCCACCGACTTGGCCGAGCTGGGCAGCCACCGCCTACATCAGCGGCTGGCCGCCGTCGACCCGGCCGCAGCGGCCGCGATCCTGCCCAGCAACGGCCGGCGGATCGTGCGGGCCCTGGAGGTCATCGCACTGACCGGCGGACCGTTCCAGGCCAGGATGCCCGGCTTCGATGCCCTGTATCCAGGCGTGCAGCTCGGGCTGGACCGCTCCGATCTCGACGACCGCGTCGAACGTCGGGTCGGGCGGATGATGGAGCTCGGCTTCCTCGAGGAGGTCCGCGCCCTGTTGCCGGCCGGGCTCAGGGCCGGACCGACGGCGGCCAAAGCGCTCGGTTACCAGCAGCTGCTGGCCGTGCTGGACGACGAGGGTCACCTGATCGGCGACCTCGAAGCTGCCGTCGAGGCCACCGTTCGCGGCACCCGCCGCTTCGTGCGGCGGCAGCGGTCCTGGTTTCGCCGCGACCCGCGCATTCACTGGCTCGACGGAGCGGCGGGCGACCTGGTCGCGCAGGCGTCGGCCCGGCTGGCCACTACGCTGGTCCGGTGATCGAAACCGGCCGCCTGCGCGGGTTCAAGGGCCACGGCACCGAGAACGACTTCGTGCTGGTGCCGGATCTGGATGCCGAGTTGGAGCTGTCGGATCGACTGGTACGGGCCCTGTGCGATCGGCGGGCCGGCCTGGGGGGTGACGGTGTGCTGCGGGTCGTGCGCACCGCCGAAGTCGACGAACCCGTCGTGCGGGGCCAGGCCGAGTCAGCCGAATTCTTCATGGACTACCGCAACGCCGACGGGTCGGTGGCCGAGATGTGCGGTAACGGCGTGCGGGTGTTCGCCCGCTACCTGCATCGCGCCGGCTTGATCGGCGATCAGGCGGTCATCGCCACCCGGGGCGGCCGGCGTGCGGTTCAGGTGCATCCGGACCACGTGACGGTGGACATGGGGCGGCCGCGGCGGCGGCCCGAGCGCCCGGACGTAGCCGGGCATCTGGACAATCCCGCCTTCGACCTGCCCAACCCGCATGTGGTGATCGAACTGGCCGGCTCGGGCGAGCTGGACGGGTTGGACCTGTCGACTCCGCCCGAAGTCTCGCCGGCGCTGCCGGCCGGGCAGAATGTCGAGTTCTTCCTCCGGACCGGCCCGCGCCAGGTTCGGATGCGGGTGCACGAGCGCGGCGTGGGGGAGACCCGCTCCTGTGGAACCGGTATCTGCGCCGTCGCCGTTGCGGCCGTGGGCCCCGGCGCCTGGTCGGGGGACAGCTGGGAGGCCGCGGCGGTGTGGCCGGTCGGCGAAACCTGGGAGGTCGTGGTCCCGGGCGGCACCTGCACGGTGGGTCGCACCGAATCGGGCACGCTCACGCTCACCGGTCCGGCCGAGCTGGTGGCTGAGTTCGAGCTCGACGAGGGCTGGTTGGCCGCCCATCGCTGACGTCGGTGTTGCCCGGGCCGGTGGTGGTACCGGCCGACGAAGGCCTCGCAATCTTGGCTATGGCGAAATTGCCTGGGCGATTCGATTGTTTCCCTGTCACGATGGATGTGATGACTGCTTACAACCCAGACCGAGTCGCTGCCGCTGCGCTGGCTGACTCCGAGATCGAACTCGACTACACCCTCGGCGAGGACCTCGACCCGGCCGAGCCCACCCCGGACGAGGCCGAAGACCTCTCCCTCGGCTCGCTGGACCTGTCCGAGCGGGCCGCGCTTCGCCGGGTCGCCGGGCTCTCGACCGAACTCACCGATATCACCGAGGTCGAGTACCGACAGCTCAGGCTGGAACGGGTCGTGCTGGTCGGGGTGTGGACCTCGGGCACGCTGGCCGAGGCCGAGAACTCCCTGCATGAACTGGCCCGGCTGGCCGAAACCGCCGGGTCTCAGGTGCTCGAGGGCCTGGTACAGCGGCGCGACCGCCCGGACCCGGCAACCTACATCGGCTCGGGCAAGGCCAAGCAGTTGCGCGACATCGTGGCGGCTACCGGCGCTGACACCGTCATCTGCGACGGTGAGCTGGCCCCGGGGCAGCTCCGCCAACTGGAGCAGGTGGTCAAGGTCAAGGTGGTCGATCGGACCGCGCTGATCCTGGACATCTTCGCCCAGCACGCCCGCAGCCGGGAAGGCAAGGCGCAGGTCGAGCTGGCCCAGTTGCAGTACCTGGTGCCGCGGCTGCGAGGCTGGGGTGAGTCGCTGTCGCGCCAGGTCGGCGGCCGTGCCGCCGGCGGCGTCGGCATCGGCGGTCGTGGACCCGGCGAGACCAAGCTGGAGATCGACCGGCGCCGGATCACCGCTCGGATGGCCAAGCTCCGCAAGGAGATCGCCGGAATGAAGACGTCCCGAGATCTCAAGCGGGCGCGGCGCGGGCGCAACGAGATTCCGGCGGTGGTCCTGGCCGGCTATACCAACGCCGGCAAATCCTCCCTGCTGAATCGGCTGACCAACGCCGGCGTGCTGGTGGAAAACGCGCTCTTCGCGACGCTGGACCCGACGGTTCGCCGGACCGAGACGGCCGACGGTCGGGTGTACACGCTGTCGGACACGGTCGGCTTCGTGCGCCACCTGCCGCACCAGCTGATCGAGGCCTTCCGCTCCACGCTGGAGGAAGTCGGCTCGGCTGACCTCATCCTGCACGTGGTCGACGCCTCGGACGAGGATCCGGAAGCTCAGATCCGCGCGGTGCGGGAGGTGCTGGCCGACATCGACGCCCTGGGCGTGCCGGAACAGATTGTGTTCAACAAGGTCGACGCCGCCGACCCGGAAACCCAGCTCCGGCTGCGCAGCCTGGTGCCCGATGCGTTGTTCGTCTCGGCGCGGACGGGCGCGGGAATGGCCGAGTTGCTGGCGCGCGTCGAGGCCCGGCTGCCCCATCCCGATCGCGAGATCACCGCGCTCATCCCGTATACCCGCGGCGATCTGGTGGCCCGGATTCATGCCGAGGGCGAGGTGGACGACGAGCAGCACACCGGCGCCGGCACGATGATCAGCGCGCGGGTTCGCTCCGATCTGGCGGCCGTCCTGGCCGATTTCGCTACCGCGTGAGACGCGGGGGTTAGGCTGGTAGCTGTCGAGGTTGTTCGCTAGCAGAAGGCGCAGATCATGGGTTTTGACTCCCCGTCCCACTGGCTGATCGTGATCGCGCTGGCGGTGGTGCTGTTCGGTGGCTACAAGAAGCTGCCGGAGATGTCGCGCTCGGTCGGCCGGTCGCTGCGGATCTTCAAGTCCGAGATGAAGGGCATGACCGACGATGACGCGGCGCGGGAAGCGGCCGATCAGGAGCGAGCGCAGCAGGCCGATCTGCAAGCAGCCCAGCAAGCTCAGGTCCCGGTAGCGCCGGTCAGCCCGCAGGTGCCGCCGGCGCCGACGGCTCAACCCGGCCCGGAGTCCGATCCGACTACACCGGGTGCGCCGCAGTAGGTCCAGCCGCGACGGCAATACCGACGGCGGGCAGTGCCCGAGCCGGCGTCCCTCCCGGCCGACCATGGTGACGAGCCTGTCCCAGCAGGAGCCATTGCCGGGACAGGCTCGAGTCCTGTTCTGATCAGACCTTGCGCAGCACCGCCACCACGCGGCCGAGCACGGTGGCATCGTCGGCCGGGATGGGCGAGTAGGCGGCGTTCTGCGGGATCAGCCAGGCGTGCCCGTTGCGGCGGCGGAACGTCTTGACCGTGGCTTCGCCCTCGATCATGGCGGCCACGATGTCGCCGTTCTCGGCGTCTTCCTGCTGCCGCACGACAACCCAGTCCCCGTCGGTGATGGCGGCATCCAGCATCGAATCGCCCTGGACCCGCAGCAGGTAGAGAGTTCCTTCCCCGACCAGGGTCTTGGGTAGTGGAAAGACGTCCTCGACCACCTGTTCGGCCAGGATCGGCCCACCGGCAGCGATCCGGCCGACCACCGGAACCAGCACCGGGGCCGGCAGCCGCTCCGACTCATCCGGTGGCGCCAGACGCAGTGGTGCGGCTGGGCTTGCCGCCGCCAGCTCCGGCTCGGCCTCGCCCGGGGCCCGGACGTCGAGCGCCCGCGGCTTGTTCGGGTCACGCCGGATGTAACCCTTCTGCTCCAGCACCGCGAGCTGGTGGGCGACGCTGGATGTCGACTGCAGCCCGACCCGGTCACCGATCTCGCGCATGCTTGGCGGGAAGCCGCGCTGCTGCACCGCCTCGCGGATCACGTTGAGAATGACTCGCTGCCGCGCGGTCAGACCGTCGGCCTGATCGGCGCCGGGCAGGTCGGCAATGCTGCTGTTCTTCGGCCGGCCCGGCCCGCGTCGGCTGACCGGCCCGTCAGGTTTCGGCATCGCATCTCCTCTGGGAACTCGACTGCGGGAAACCTAGCGCCAATTCGATCACGATTCAAACATTCATTCGAATCGGCGTGTCACGGCTCTGGCTTCTGTCGGAGCCGGGTGGTAGACATTCAAACGTACGTTCGATCGAATGCATGTTCGATACCACGTTCCCCAGGCTAGTCGGCCTGACCGCCTCCGGTGCGAGCGACACCCGCGTCGGCAGTGGGGAAGTGGAAGCGACCAGCGGCCGACCGATTCGAGCGAGGGCAACACGGCGAAGGCGATACCGCACCGGCGGTGCGGCGAGAGCGGATAGGAGACGACATGAGCGCAGCGAGTGAGTTCCCGCCCCTGGTTCACATCCCGGAGCAGGCCCGGCGCTCCGGCGTGGGTTCGCCGCTGGTGAAGCGGCCACGCGGACACCTGTCGCTGGTCGATGGCTCGGCCCCCGCGGCCGTCCCGCCGCTGGCTCGGATCAAGCAGGTCGCGCCGCCGGCTGAGTTGTGCCGCGAGGAGATCCGACCCGCAGCGCCGCCCACCCCGCTCCGGCTCACCCGTCGCGGCGTTCTCGCCCTCTGGGTCGCGGCCGCGCTGGTGTCGATCACGGTGCTGTTGCTCGCCTACGCCTCGCACCAGTGGGCGCCTGGCGATCCGCCGGCCGCGTCCGGACCGCAGGTCGCGACCTCGGTGACGGTGCGGTCCGGAGACAGCTTGTGGTCGATCGCGGCCCGGGTCGCGCCCCGATCGGATCCGCGGCAGGTGGTCGACCGCCTCCGTCAGTTGAATCACCTGAGCTCGGTGCAGCTCACGCCCGGCCAGACTCTCAAGCTGCGCTAGAGACTTGACTCTCGGTGGTCGAGCGACCGCGCGGCAGCAGGCAGCCTGAGTCGAACTTTCGGTGTGTCGCCGCTTGCGGAACATCGTCGGGCGCTCTAACGTTGCACCCCTAGATGTAGTAGTTACACCGATGTTGTTCGTCCACAAGTTGGGTTTCGTTCTCCACAGACCGTCAACAGGACCGGGGATAGTCATCCACCGGTAGTCCCCAAGTTATCGACAGGGTCGGTCGCCGGGGGCGAGGTCCGGCGGCCCGTGAGCCCAACAGCGAGCTAACGCGGTGCGACCCATTGACGAGCATGGTCCGGCGCGGCGAAAGGAGTTGGGTATGCGGTGTCCGTACTGCCGGCATCCTGATTCTCGCGTCGTAGATTCCCGCGAACAGGACGAGGGCCAGATCATCCGGCGCCGGCGCAGCTGCCCGGAGTGCGGCAAGCGCTTCACGACGTTGGAGGAGGCCACGCTCGCGGTGATCAAGCGCAGCGGGGTGACCGAGCCCTTCTCCCGGCAGAAGGTCGTCAGTGGCGTGCGCCGGGCCTGCCAGGGCCGCCCGGTCGACGAGGACGCGCTGGCCCAGCTGGCGCAAACAGTCGAGGAGGCGATCCGGGCGACCGGCGCAGCCGAGGTGCCGGCGCCCGAAGTCGGGCTGGCGATCCTGGGCCCGCTGCGCGAGCTGGACGAGGTCGCTTACCTGCGGTTCGCCAGCGTCTACCAGTCTTTCAGCTCGATCGACGACTTCGAGAAGGCGATCGGCGAACTTCGCACCGAACATCGTCGACAGGCCAGTCCCTAGACATCAGCCGGTTCAGTGCCGGCGCAGTACCCACCAACCGCATCAGCAGCTGACTACGGCGAACGAGGTCGCCGCCCCAGCGTCTGCGAACAGAGAGGAACACCACCAGTCATGACCGAAGTTGTCGAGGGCGGCGCAGCGGCAGGCGGGTCGAGCAAGAAGCCGAGCAAGGCGGCGGCCAAGCACGCCGGCCGCGGTGAGGCCAACAGCGTCTTTCCGGCCAACGGCCTGGCGGTCGAACGGGTGTACACCACCGAAGGGGTGCATCCGTACGACGAGGTGGTGTGGGAGCGCCGCGATGTGGTGATGACCAACTGGCGCGACGGCTCGATCAACTTCGAGCAGCGGGGCGTGGAGTTCCCGACCTCGTGGTCGGTGAATGCGGCCAACATCGTCACGACGAAGTACTTCCGTGGTGCGGTCGGGACCGACCAGCGCGAGTGGTCGCTGCGCCAGCTGATCGACCGGGTGGTCAGCAAGTACCGGTTGGCCGGTGAGGAATACGGCTACTTCCGCTCGGCCGGGGACGCCGAGATCTTCGAGCACGAGCTGACCTGGATGCTGCTGCACCAGGTCTTCAGCTTCAACTCTCCGGTGTGGTTCAACGTCGGGACCAGCTCGCCGCAGCAGGTCAGCGCGTGCTTCATTCTGGCCGTCGACGACACCATGGACTCGATCCTGAACTGGTACCGCGAGGAAGGCCTGATCTTCAAGGGCGGTTCCGGCGCCGGGCTCAACCTGTCCCGGATCCGGTCGTCGAAGGAGCTGCTCTCTTCCGGGGGCACCGCCTCCGGCCCGGTCAGCTTCATGCGCGGCGCGGATGCCTCGGCCGGAACCATCAAGTCCGGTGGTGCGACCCGGCGGGCGGCCAAGATGGTGGTGCTCGACATCGACCACCCCGACATCGTCGAGTTCGTCGAGACCAAGGCCCGGGAGGAAGACAAGATCCGGGTGCTGCGCGACGCCGGGTACGACATGGACCTCGGCGGGGCCGACATCACCTCGGTCCAGTACCAGAACGCCAACAACTCGGTTCGGGTCTCGGATGAGTTCATGCACGCGGTCGAGCAGGGTACAGAATTCGGGCTGCGGGCCCGTTCCACCCACGAGGTGATCGAAAGCCTGGACGCCAAGGATCTGTTCCGCAAGGTCGCGCAGGCGGCCTGGGAGTGCGCCGATCCCGGCATCCAGTACGACGACACGATCAACGACTGGCACACCAACCCCGAATCCGGCCGGATCACCGCGTCCAACCCGTGCTCGGAGTACATGAGCCTGGACAACACCTCCTGCAACCTGGCCTCGCTGAACCTGCTCAAGTTCCTGGAGCCGGACAACAGCTTCGACTCGGTCAAGTTCATCAAGGCGGTGGAGCTCATCATCACCGCCATGGACATCTCGATCTGCTTCGCCGACTTCCCGACCGACCCGATCGGCATCAACACCCGGGCCTACCGCCAGCTGGGCATCGGTTACGCCAACCTCGGTGCGCTGCTGATGGCTTCAGGCCTGGCCTACGACTCCGACGGTGGCCGGGCCATGGCCGCGGCGATCACCTCGCTGATGACCGGTACCGCCTACCGTCGCTCGGCCGAGTTGGCCGGTGTGGTCGGCCCGTACGACGGCTTCGCTCGCAACGCCGAGGCCCACGCTCGGGTCATGCGCAAGCATGCCGCGGCCAACGACCAGGTTCGCAGCCTGCACGACACCGACAAGGCGGTGCTGGCCGAGGCGACCAAGCAATGGGCCGAAGGGCTGCGGATCGGAGCCAGCAACGGTTGGCGCAATGCCCAGGCCTCGGTGCTCGCCCCGACCGGGACCATCGGCCTGATGATGGACTGCGACACCACCGGCATCGAGCCCGACCTGGCGCTGGTGAAGTTCAAGAAGCTGGTCGGCGGCGGTTCCATGCAGATCGTCAACCAGACCGTGCCCCGAGCGCTGGGCGCGCTCGGTTACCAGCAGGAGCAGATCGAGGCGATCGTCGAATACATCGGCGAGCACGGCCACGTCCAGGACGCGCCGGGGTTGCGGCCGGAGCACTACGAGGTCTTCGACTGCGCGATGGGTCAGCGGGCGATCAAGCCGATGGGACACGTCCGGATGATGGCTGCAACCCAGCCGTTCATCTCCGGCGCGATCTCCAAGACGGTCAACCTGCCGGAGTCGGCGACGGTCGAGGACATCGAGGACGTCTACTTCCAGGGCTGGAAGCTCGGGCTCAAGGCCCTGGCCGTCTACCGCGACAACTGCAAGGTCGGCCAGCCGCTGTCGGCGGGCAAGGAAGCCCGCAAGGACGCGCAGCCCGAGCCGGCAGCGGTGGAGAAGGTGGTCGAGTACCGCCCGATCCGCAAGCGGCTGCCGAAGTCGCGGCCGTCGCGCACCGTGTCGTTCACCGTGGGCGGGGCCGAGGGTTACCTGACCGCCGGCTCCTACCCTGACGACGGGCTGGGCGAGGTTTTCCTCAAGCTGGGCAAGCAGGGTTCGACCCTGGCCGGCGTGATGGATGCGTTCTCGATCGCGGTGTCGGTGGCGCTGCAGCACGGCGTGCCGCTGGAGACCTACGTCGCCAAGTTCACCAACATGCGGTTCGAGCCGGCCGGCATGACCGACGACCCGGACATCCGGATGGCGCAGTCGATCGTCGACTACATCTTCCGGCGCCTGGCCCTGGACTACCTGCCGTTCGACACTCGCGCCGCGATGGGCATCCACACGGCCGAGGAGCGGTCCCGCCAGCTGGAGACCGGCAGCTACGCGCCGATCGATGAGGACTCCGAGGACGACCTGGAGTCGCTGGCTCAGTCGGTTCCGGTGGCCATGCCGGCGGCGGCCAAGCCGGTCGAGGCCGGCGTGCACAGCTCGGCCGAGCTGGCCGAGTCCCTGTTCGGCGCGGCGGCCGACGCCCCGCTGTGCATGAACTGCGGGACCAAGATGCAGCGGGCCGGCTCCTGCTTCGTCTGCGACGGCTGTGGTTCCACCAGCGGCTGCAGCTGAAAGTGAGCAATATTGCGTCAGATGCAACGTGAGTGTCGCCGCCCCGGCCCCTTCGTGGGGGCCGGGGTAGCGGCGCTACGAAGACCTCCGCCGGCAATGGCGGCAGGAAGCCGAAAGCCCGATCGCGTAGGCGATCGGGCAGTTGGTGCTGACCTGGAAGGTCGTGATGGTGCGCGGTGTCGGAGCCCGTATCAGATCACTCTTCCCGGTCGGACGCAACGACCGGGAGGGGGTGAGTTATATGGCTAACAACCCACGTCAGACAGGGCCTCGTGCTGCGTCTGCTGCCGGCAAGACGCTGGCGTCGCCGACCGCGACGAAGGCGCAGAAGGCGGCCGCGGCGAGCGCGCTTGCGCAGACCGGTTCGAAGGACCAGACGGGCCCGCGTGCAGCGTCAGCGGCTGGCAAGACGCTGGCGTCGCCGACCGCGACGAAGGCGCAGAAGGCGGCCGCGGCGAGCGCGCTTGCGCAGACGCCGAACCGCAAGTAGTAGAGCCGTAAGGCGGCGTCCGAGGCCTGCGACTCGGACGCCACCTTACGCCGGAGTTCGCAGACAACGTCTGCGCGGAACTCTCCAACGACTGCTGAATCAATAAACCGGGGGCTCCCACGATGGCAATGCTCGAGACCGAGCGGCGAAAGCTCTGGGTAAGAGCAGGCGGACGCTGTTCGCTCTGCAAGCGGTACCTGCTCGAGGGAGGGCTGACCTCGTTCGAGGTGTCGATCGGCGAAGGAGCGCATATCGTCGGCCAGCTCAATGCACCAGGTTCGCCGCGCGGCCTCGATGACCTGAATGTCGGCGAGCGCGACCTCGCTGACAACATCCTGCTCGCATGCTCGAATTGCCACACCGAGATCGACAAGGCTCGCGTGGCCGAGATCATGACCTCGGAGCTACTGCGTGCGCGCAAGAAGGCACACGAAGACGAGATACGCCACCAGACCGGCTTGGCTGCCGACAGGCGGACAGCGGTTCTACGGCTACACGGCGAAGTTCGCGGAGCGGCGATGAACGTGCCCGCCGACGCCGCTGCTGTCGCGGTGCTCCAGTCTAGTGACCGCTTTCCCCTATTTCCGACAAGCTACGACCAGCAGGGCCTCGAGATCGATCTCCGCCAGATCCCTGGGGAGAATCCCATCACTCCCGCCTACTACGACAGCGCGTTCGGCCATAGATAACGTCGTCGCTGGAAGACTCCGGGAGGGGATCGCGCGTGACAACATTGACCATCTGAGCGTATTCGCGATCGCGCGCCTTCCGCTGCTTGTCTACCTCGGGCTAGCCCTCGACGACGGTATCGCCACCGACGTGTATCAACGGCATCGCTCAACGGGTCAGTGGGCATGGCCAAGCGACGGACCGGCGACGTCGTTTTCGGTAGCGCCGATGCATCAGGGCCTGGTCAATGCGGCCGACGCCGTTCTCATCGTCAATCTTTCGGGTACCACCGGCCTGTCTGATATCCCGAGCGACCTTGCTCACGACCCAGCATTTGTATTGTCAGCGTCGACACCCTCTCATGAGGACATCATGGCGAGCCCAGCCTGTCTGGATGGCTTCAAGGGCTGCCTCCGGCGATTCCTTTCCGACCTGGAGGCCTCGCACAAACACCTGCGACGGCTGCACATCTTCGGTGGTATGCCGGTCTCGGCAGGAGTGACCCTAGGGCAATGCCTGCGAGCGCGAGACCTTCGTCCTGCCGTCGTGCTGTATGACCCGGCTCCGGGCGGCTACCAGCGAGCCATGGAGATCTAATGAATACCAATGCTCACTTCGAGGCGTTTCTTGAGACGACCGTCAACCTTAAGGAATGGAAGCTTGGCCAGCTCGACTCCCGCGTCCAAGCGATCGTCAATGCAGTTCAGAACGACGCGGTTGTCGGTCCGTTGTATAAGGAACACATCCCGCAAGGCTCATGGGCACATCAGACGATCATCGACCCGGTAGGGGTGTTCGACGAGTTTGACGCGGATTTCCTGCTTCACCTGGAAGTCGACGACGAGTGGGTGTTGGACCCAGGTCGTTACTTACGGGAACTGCGTGCCGCCTTCAAAAGGTCGTCAACGTATAAGGATATGGTTCGCAAGAAGAACCGCTGCGTACGTATCGGCTACGCTAAATCATGCCACGTCGATGTCGTCCCACACCTGACGCTTTCCGACGGTCGTCAGGTCATCATCAATTATCAGACTAACGACTTCGAAGAGACTGATCCGGCCGGCTTCACCCAGTGGATACGGGAGCGTGACGACCTTACCGGCGGTAACCTCCGCAAGGTTATCCGTCTAATGAAGTACCTCCGAGACTTCAAGAACACCTTCGACTGCAAGTCCGTGATCCTGACCAACTTGATCGCCGGCCGCGTCCAGCCTTACCACCTGGCCGACCGCTACGCGGACATCCCTACGACCCTCGTGTCGCTGCTTAGTGATCTGGACACTTGGCTCGACGGCTACGACGAGATGCCCTTGCTGGATGACCCCAGCTGTCCGGGTACATCGTTCAATCATCGGTGGACAGAGGCGAAATACCAGACTTTCAAGTCCATGATCAAGAAGTACGCTGGCTGGGCTTGCGAGGCCGCTGCAGCAGACGACGAAGACACCGCCATCGCTGCCTGGCAGAAGCTATTCGGCTCGGAGTTCGTCGCGCAGGAAGTCAAGCTCGCGAAGTCCTCGTTGCTCGCATCCGCGCGGCAAAGGATTGCGAAGTCGCTCGATACGCCTGCGCCAGGTGAGGAGTTCATCGAGCAGCGTGGCTACTTGTTCTCACCCCGCTACGCCGCCACCATCGACGCTCGGGTTATGGAGCTGTACGGAGCGCGTGCCCAGTCCATTCGTGCGGACGGTGCGCTGCGACGTGGCCTCCGGCTCAAGTTCACTCTCAAGACCGACACTGTCGGCCCCTTCGAAGTTATCTGGAAGGTTCGCAACCGCGGGCAAGCTGCAGCGCAGGCAGGCGATCTACGCGGCAAGCTGATTGCCGGTGACAGCAGAACGAGGTACGAGAACACGAAGTACCCAGGACGTCATTACATTGAGGCGTACGTCGTCCAGAACGGCCGGGTCGTCGCTAGCGATCACCACGAGGTCCACATCAAGTAGCCGACGTGTCCGGTCTTGACTCGAAGCAACATTGTTGTGTTTGATGCAACGGTGGGCAATGAGGGGATCACCGGATCGGTGTCGGTGCTCGCTGCCCGCAGCGTTCGTCATCTGGACCCGCAGGCGGCCGTGTTTCAGGAGATGTTGGCCGCCTGGTCCGAGCAGCAAGGTTCCAGGTACTTGAAGCCGGGCACGATCGGGCCGCGCGTGCGGCTCGTTCGTCGGCTGGCCGAGTTCACCAACCAGTATCCGTGGGAGTGGGGGCCTGGCGAGGTCGAGGCGTTCTTCGCCAAGCTCCGTTCAGGAGATCGCCCGCTCGCAGTGTCGACGGCGCGCGGCTACCAGAACGCGCTGGCGATGTTCGTGGACTACGTCCGTGACGATCGCTACGGCTGGCCTGCGCGATGTCTGCAGGAGTTCGGTGCGGTTCCCGCCGAGATCCTCCACGAGGGCAACATGATCGTCCATGTCACCGAGTACGAGGGTGACCCGCGGCGTCGGCCGTTGACCTACGACGAGGTGCAGCTGCTGTTCGACGCGGCGGACTCGATCGTGGGGGACATCAGAGCTCGGCAGCGCAAGGGCGCTCTCGCCGCGCACCGGGATGCTGTGCTGCTCAAGACGGTCTACGCCTTCGGGCTACGCCGCAGGGAGGCGTGGGGGCTTGACCTGAACGACTTGCGGCACAACCCGAAGGCACCCCAGTTCGGAGCCATCGGCGGCGTCTATGTTCGCTGGGGCAAGTCGTCGAAGGGAAGTCCGCCGAAGCGGCGAACCGTACTGATGGTCCCCGAGATGGACTGGCTGGTCGACGTGCTGGGGGAGTGGATCAACGACGTCAGACCGCGTTTCGGTGCTGGTGACCACGCGGCGATGTGGGTCACGGAACGCGGCGGCCGGATGTCGCCGCGGTCGATCAACCTCGCCTTTGAGGCCGCACGCACCGTGGCGGGACTGCCGCAGGAGCTGGATCTGCACTGTCTGCGGCACTCCTACATCACCCACCTGATCGAGTTCGACTACCCCGAGCGGTTCGTGCAGGACCAGGCCGGCCACCTCTACGCGTCGACCACGGCCATCTACTCCGGCGTCGGCGACGAGTACCGCAATCGGATGCTCACCCGCGCTCTCCGACGATTCAGCGACCGCTGGGAGAACCTGTGACGAAGAGGATGAACCACAGCTGGCACCTTCGCCGGCTCATGGCCGAGCGGGGGATGTATCAGACCAGCGACCTGGTCCCGCTGCTCGCCGAGTGGGGCGTTGTCCTCTCCCGGGAACAGGTCTTCCGACTGGTCACCCAACCTCCTCAGCGGATGTCGCTGGACACGCTTGCCGCCCTGTGCGGCATCTTGGAATGCGGCGTTCAGGACTTGATCGAGATGACCGAGGCCGACGTGGATGTGCGGGCACCCAAGGCTGCCGTCAACGCGAGCGCAGCACCTCCGCCGGTCCGGCGAACGACGATCCGTCGACCAAACGGCATCTAGTGTCATGACGCTGGCGGCCGATGCTGCGGTTGCCCAGGAGATAGTCGACGTTCTGGTACGCCGGCTCCCTCCCGACGTCGACGCCAGGTGGCTCGCCGACGTCGTTGCCGGACTCGGCCTGGGTCGGGTCAAGATCCGGCAGCTCCGCGACTACCTCGTCGCGCATCCCGACGCACTTACGTCCGGCCGCTCGGACGGCCCGATATCGCGCATCGAACTCCTCAAGGTCCTTGGCGAGCGAGTGCCCGACGAGGTGTTTCCAGCGCTGTGCGTGCACTGTCATTTACCGAAGAGGCTGCCGCGCCACGCCGATGGACAGCGCAGCTGCCAGAACTGCCAGGACAAGCGCGTACGCAAACTCTGTGTCCGGTGCGGACAGCTCGGGCAACCGGTCCGCCGGGAGGGCGACGGAGTCGTCTGCGCGAGCTGCCACAACCGCGATCGCAGTCGTTGGGAGCACTGTGGATCCTGCGGAAGGACCGCTCGGGTAATCACTCGACGTGACGACGGTTCGGCCCTTTGCCAGAACTGCGCACCACGGCGCCGCGCGACCTGCACCGGCTGCGGACGGACCAACCAGCCGGTCCACGCCGTAACCGACGACGGGCCCATCTGCGGCGCCTGCTACCAACGTCAACGAACCCGTGAGTGTGCTAGCTGCGGACGGCTGAGCCCCTACGTCTACCAACGTGGTGACGAACTGCTGTGTGACCGCTGCTGGCGACCGCCACCACGGGAGTGCTCACGCTGCGGGCACGTTCGCACGATCCGCCGCGGCAATCACACCGAGACGCCCATCTGCTCAACGTGCGTGAGGGCGTCACGGCGTCTGTTCAAGTGCGCGCGGTGCCGTCAGTATCGCCGCGTCCACAGTCGGCTTCCGATCGGGCCCGTTTGTCAACGGTGCGTCGACTCGCTCAAGCACAATCCCGCCAGCTGCGCCAACTGCCTCAGGGTCACGCCGCTCGTCGCCGTCGATGAGCAGGGCAACTCCGTCTGCGGCGCCTGCCACGGTGATCCGGACCGCTGGACATGCCGAAGATGCGCCGACATCGACTGGCTGAGCAGCGACGGGCTCTGCATCAAGTGTGCTGCGCGCGACAGGTCGCGCTTGCTTCTCGCCGGACCGGACGGTGAGATTGCAGAAGCACTGCGTCCCTTGCTCAAGATGCTCAACTCCGACGATGTCCCGCGGACGACACGCCGACTGCACTTCTCCGCCGAGTGGACCAAGCGACTCGCCGAACTCACGAGCGAGCACGGCACCATCACGCACGAGATCCTTGACAACCTGCCACAGACCGCTCACGTGCACCATCTCCGGCAGGTGCTCGTCCATGCCGGTGCCCTCCCGCCCCGAGACGAAGAGGTCGACAGCACTGCCGTCTGGCTCAACCACGTGGTCGCCGGCATACAGCCGGACATCGCCCGCATAATCCGGCAGTACGCCTCATGGTCAGTCCTGCGTCGAGCCCGTCGCCGCGGAGGACGCGAGCGATCCGACCGGTCCGTTCGTAAGCATGCTCGCCGGCGCATCATGCTCGCCATCGAGCTGCTCACCTGGCTGGACGGCCAACACATCCAACCCGAGGCGATGAATCAGGCCGACCTCGAACGCTGGTTGAACGGCAAGTCGCCCGGATACCGCCGAATCCAGGACTTCCTCAGCTGGGCTCACAAACAGAAGCTGCTCGCGAAGCTCGCGGTCCCGTCGATGCCGCGCAGCCTGCCCGAACACTTCACCGACGAGGCCGAGTACTGGCAGACCCTGCGTCGATGCATCCACGACGACGAACTCGCACATGACCTCCGCGTCGCCGGAAGCCTGATCTTGCTCTTCGGCCAAACGCCTGCACGACTCGTTCGGCTGACGCAGGGCGACGTTACGTTTGGCGAGGACACAGCGAACGTCGTGCTGGGACGCCGACGTCTCGTCCTCCCGTCGCCAATCACTGCCCTGCTGCGGACGCAGGTGACGAGCAGCGCGACGAGACGGCTTCCGATCGCCCAAGACCCAGCCACCTCGAGCAAGTGGATCTTCCCCAGCAGAGTGCCCGGCCAGCATGCCGATGCCGGACGGTTGACTCTCCGCCTCAACCAGGAACTTGGCCTCTACGTCAGGCCAACCCGCAATCGCGCCCTGTCGATCTTGGCGGCCGAACTACCGTCATCCGTGCTAGCGGACCTACTCGGGCTCCACGTCGGCACCGCGAACCGCTGGACGAGGTTGGCCAAGGCAGACTGGACTGCTTTCGTCGCCGAGCGGAGCAACATCGTCGACTGGCGTAGATCATCAGGCCCGACTGATCGTGCCATCCCCACCGCCGAGGGCGGCGGCGACAGCTGACGCGGTACCGATCGGCACGTCGAATCGGCCAACAGCCTGTTGGCCAATCGTCCAGCAGCGTGCTGGACGATTGGTGCAGCAGCCTGCTGCACAAATTCGACAACCCGTCCGCTGCAGCAACGACGGGTCTCTCCTCGGCTGCCGTAGCTACACCGAGGACCAGCGCGACCTACGAACCAGATGGCAAGAAGTCGGCGCCGCAGCGAGCCCAGTTTAGTGCCGACGGCTCCGGCTGCGCACGCCGTCGTCTGAGTCTTCAGAGCGGGGTCGACGCGCGTTGCGCGGATCAGGGTCGTGGTCAGAGCACGTGAGGCGGTGGTGATTCCGCCGGAATCACCTCGGCCTCACCAGTCGGACTGTAAGAACAATTCGGAAGTCTAAAGGACTCTAAATCACCGCTGGCTCGGAACACGTTCCGCTCGGAGCCCGTCGTCAGGAGGAGTGCGATGATCTCCACCGTGACCTTCTCCGAGCCCATGGCGGATGTCGTGCGCCGTGTCGCTCCGGTGATGAAGGCCAACGGCTTTCGCAAGCGGCGACATTCGTTCAACCGCGGCGCCGGGGACGGCATCGTCCACCATCTCAGCTTCCAGATGGGTGCCTTCGATCCGCCGGGGACGGTGGAGATCCCGGGCCTTCGACCGAATCTCTATGGCAAGTTCACGGTCAACCTCGGTGTCTTCGTGCCGGCGATGAGCCGTATGGGCGCTCCGAGGTCCGACTGGATCAACGACTACAACTGCCAGCTGCGCAAGCGACTCGGCGAGCTTCTTCCCGAACAGGCTGACGTGTGGTGGAGCCTTGAACACGCGGATGCCGGCGAAGACGTGCGCCGAGAGGTGAGTGATCAGGCACTCCCATGGCTCGATCGCTTTGGTAGCTACCAGCAGATCGTCGCCATCTTCGAGACCGCAGGACGCGACCCTTTGGGCATGCACCCCGCCGCCCCGCTCGATCTCGCGGACCTCTACATCGTGATGGGAGACCGGGCCAAGGCCCGCGAACTCCTCGTTCACTACGCCGCCGCCGAACACGCCCCGGGACACGCCGGCGTCATCGTCGACTACTTACGTGCGCGCGAGTTGGACGACCTCGTTCCGCTCGTGAACCACCGGGTCAGGGCTGGGTCGGGCACCGGACCCACTCGATCGAACGGACCCGTCACCAGGTCGTGAGCGATTGAGCTGTCGCTTTAGCCGAGAGTCAGAGCACTTGTCGAGGGCGTGAGCTACCACTCAGCTGTCGCACCCCGACTGACCAATACAGCACGCACGGAATACTGCCGCTGCGCCAGTAGGTTTTCCGATCCTCGACGGTTCCGGCGTCGAGTTGGTGCCAGGCAGAGCTCCACACCGGTTACGGGGTGACGCGGACGGCAATCGGGACGAGTCCACGGGATATCGTCCCGATTGCCGCTGCCGGCCCTAGCCATCGGGAGGAACGTTGAAGCTGCTGCTCACCTCGGGCGGGGTGACCAACCCCAGCATCTCCGCCGCCCTGCTGGACTTGCTCGGCAAACCCATAGCCGAGGCCACGGCGCTGTGCATCCCGACCGCCCAGTGGGGGCACCCGATGTGCGGACCGGTGTCGGCCCGCAGCTTCGTCAGCGGCCTGCCCCCGTGGGGTGGGCTGAGCGGGTTGGACTGGCGCTCGCTCGGCCTGCTCGAGCTGACGGCGCTGCCGAGTATCGGGACCGAACGCTGGCAACCCTGGGTTCGGGAGGCCGACGTGCTGCTGGTCGACGGAGGCGATGCGACCTACCTGTGCCACTGGCTGCGCGAGTCCGGCCTGGCCGCCCTGCTACCCGAGCTGACGGACAAGCTGTGGGTCGGAGTCAGCGCCGGCAGTATGGTGCTGACGCCCCGGATCGGGTCCGACTTCGTCGAATGGCCGGCGGCGCCCGACGACCGGACGCTCGGTCTGGTCGACTTTTCGATCTTCCCGCACTTGGACGTCTTTCCGACCAACACCCTGGCCGCGGCCGAGCGCTGGGCTGCGGAGATCGGCAACCCGGCCTACGCCGTCGATGACCAGACGGCGATCCAGGTGGTCGATGGCGCAGTCCGGGTGGTGTCCGAGGGAAGCTGGCACCAGTTGCGCTGACCGTGCCGAGCCCAGCGCGGTCGCAACAGCGGCAGACAGTTCGGCCCCGAACCTGCGGGACAGGTTCGGGGCCGAACGCACAACTCAGCCGGTCAGCGCTGGCGGGCCAGCCGCTGCGCGCTGCTCAGCAGCAGGCTGGCTTCGAACGCCGAGTGACCGCCGCTGGGCAACTCCTCCGACCGATGGCCCGAACTCGGCGTCCCGTACAGCAGCGGGGCCACCGCCGTCGTAAACCGGTCGCGAGCCTGGCCCAGTGCGGCCAGCGCCTGCTCCGTCCGCTCATATGTGGTCGGTGAGGTCGACTTCAACCCTCGCGTCGATACGGCCAGGGTCGCCTCGGCGAATTGCCCGTCCGCAGCCAGCAACTGCTTGTAGACCCGCCCGAGCCGGATCAAGTCGCCGCGGTCGTGGCGCATCGCGGCCGGCAGGGCTGCCGGGGACAGGTCCTCCAGCAGCACCCGACCGTCGCCGACGTAGTCGTCATGGAGCCCGGTCAACGCCAGCGTGGTCGGGCGCATGTCGGTCTGGTCGGTCCAGGTCGAGTGGTCGACGCCGCGCGCAGCAACGCCAGGTCCGACGTAAGCCGACCAGATGTCCTGCATGTCGGGCCAGATCCCGCCGTGGTTCCAGGCGTAACCGGAAGAGGTGTAGACGCAGGGCTTGCTGCAGTTGGCCGCCCCGCCACCGACGTACTCGTCCTCACCGGAGAACGCGGTCAGCGTCGGCGTCCGCATCGGATCGGCGCTGACGAAGTGCAGGATCTTCTCCTCGACGGAGTCGGCCATCTGGTAGGCGACCTTGTCGGTGTTGCCGGTCAGCGGGTTGGTGATGCTCAAGCCGAGCATGTCCCGTTCCAGCTGCCGAGCGGTGCTCGAACTCCGATCCGGGTTTCCGGTCAGCCACAGCGCCGGCGCCGGGTCGTTGTGAATCGCGAACGGCGTGGTGTTGTTCGCCTGGGTCGCCAGCAACCCCGGCAGGTTCACGTTCACCTCGGACTTGGTGGTGTAGCTGCAGTAGTTGCCAGGCGCTCCGGTGCAATTGGCCGGGGTCGGGGCGCTGCCGGAGAAGTGGTCGCCCTCGTCGGTGCTCACGGTGAACAAGGTGTTCTTGGCGGTGATGCCGTCCTTGGCCAGCCGGGCGAAGAACGTGGCAAAGCCTTGGTCGTAGTCGCGCAACTGCTGCTCGTAGGTCTGCTCACCCGGGCCGAGGTCGCCGGTGTGGGCGGCGGTGTGATCGCCGTGCACGTCGGACAGGTAGATGTTGTCGACCTGAACGCCGTTCTCCAGCAGCGAAGCCGCGTAGCCCAGTGAGACGTTCGGGGTCTCGGAGTCGAAGCCCGGGAAGCCCGGGTTGCCCTTGGCGTCGGTGATCGGCGTGCCGTCCAGCGCGGTGATCGGACCGGCCGGGTGCACCGCAGGCTGGATCTCGGCGTTGCCGAACAGCGCCGAGTAGCCGTGGTAGCCGCCGGGCTCGTCGGGCAGCAGGTCCGGCTTGCCCGCCGCGCACAGTCCCTGCGACCGGCCGCAATGTACGGCCAACCCGACGTAGTCGGCCTGAGCCTTGGCCGAGTCCGCCTTGGCCTCAGCCGCCTCGGGCGAGTTCGGGCCGAAGACGGTGTTGATGTCGGTGGTGGTGTTCTCCAGCACCGTGTTCGACATGCCGACCTCGCCGACGTTGCAACCGGCCCGGGTGTAGGGCACCCAGGGTGCCGGCGCGTTGACGTTGGCGCCGCTCGGGTGGGCCCGGTCGGCGGTGTAGATCGTGTTGTAGGTCTGGTCGGTCTTGTTCCCGGTGTAGTCGCTGATCGGGTCGGTCCAGTAGGCGAACGAGCCACCCGGGTGGGTCGCGCCGGTGGAGTCGTAGTAGTAGAAGCTGTTCGATTGGGTGATCCCGGTCCGGTCGGGATAGAGCCCGGTCTGGTTGGAGATGAAGTTGGTCGCCGTGTGGGCCAGCACGTCGTGGCTGTTGGCCAGCACCACGCCGTTCTGCTTCAGGAAGTTGTACAGGTGCGGCATCTGCTCCAGGTCGCTGGCCACGTTGGGGTTGTCCCGGGTCAGGTGCACGTTGTCGAACTGGATGTCCACCACATGCTTGATCCCGTTGGCCAGCCGGCAGTCCGAGCCGGAGCCGTGCTCGGAGTGGCGGGTCTCGGCGCTGGCCGGGCCGGTCGTGGCGACGACGGCCAGCGCGGCCATCGTGGTCGCGGTGGCCACGGCGGCGATCCGGCGGGCTCGTCGAGTGGGCAACATTGCCCCGGGTTTGCTGCGCATCAGCTCTCCTCAATCGCAGGCTTGGTCCTCGAGGGCGCCAGAACTGCCGGTGCGCGAGCGCGCGGCGGGCCACCCCGAGGAAGCAACGTATCTCGTTGCCGGCGATTGGGGAATTACGTCCAGGTGAACTGTCGGGTGAGCCGAATGTCGCGACTGCCAGTTTTCACGCCAGGTTCACGGCGCGGCGCCCGAGAGCACGTCCAGGGATCCGGCCAGGCGGTGTAACGCCTCGTCGAGGATGGTGGCCGACGTGGCGTAGTTGAGCCGGACGAACCCGTTGCCGCCGGTACCGAACAGGTGCCCGGAGCTGAGCGCGACCCGGGCCCGATCGAGGAAGAAGCGGGCCGGTCCGGCCAGCTCGCTGACAACGTGCGCGCCCTGATCGCCGTCGCGGTGCAGCCCGAGCGCGCGGCAGTCCAGCCAGGCCAGATACGTTGCCTCGGGCCGAAGCCAGTCCAGCTGCGGCAGCAGGCTCGGTAGCACCTGAGCGAGGAACTGCCGGTTGCGATCCAACCCGGCCAGCAGCGCGTCCAGCCAGGCCTGGCCGTGGGCGAAGGCGGCGGCGTGGGACAGCACTCCGAAGTGGCTGGCGCCGTGACCGACCTCCTCCGGCAGCCGGTTGAGGTCGGCTGCCGCCGCCGGGCCGGCGAGCAGCAATGCCGCCTTCATCCCGGCCAGGTTCCACGCTTTGGACGCCGACATCAGGCTGAACCCGTCCTCACTGCCCGGCACCGACAGGTAGGGGACGTGACGGGTGCCGGGCAACACTAGCGGGGCGTGGATCTCATCGACGATGACCCGCACCCCGTGCCGGCCGGCCACAGCTGCGATCTCGGACAGCTCCGCTCGAGTGTGGGCCACGCCGGTCGGGTTGTGCGGATTGCTCAGCAGCAGCACGCACCGCGGCGACAGCCGGCGCGCGGCTTTCATCGCCGTGTCCAGCCGCTCGGGATCGAGCCGGCCGGCTGCGGTCAACGGCGCCTCCACGATGCGGCGCCCGGCGCTGGTCACGAACGCGTAGAACGGCGGGTACACCGGCGGCGTGACGATCACCGGATCGCCCGGTTCGGTGAGCAACCGCAACGCCTCCACGATGCCGAGCATCACGTCCGGCACCAGCGCACAGCGCTCGGCCGGGGGAGCCTGCCAATCCCAGCGCTCGGCGGCGAACTGCTGCACAGCCGCGATGTAGTCAGCGGCCACCGGATACCCGGTGTCACCGGCCTCGACCGCATCCTGCAACGCCGCGGCGACCGGTGGGGCGAGCCTGACGTCCATCTCGGCGACCCACAGCGGCAGGACGTCGCTGGGGTGGGTGCGCCATTTCATGCTCGTGCGCCGGCGCAGTTCGGCCAGTGTCAGCTCGTCCAGGGGATTGGCGGCAGATGGCATAGCGACAACCTAAGCCGGGCCGTCGCCGGACTGCCGCTGCCACCCCGAGGTGCGGGCCGACGCCGGTAGGCGAAAGATCAGGATCGTGAGCGGCTACGTACTCGGGGCCGACGGTTGCCGTGAAGGCTGGGTCGGCGTGGTTCTGGACGGGGCCGGCCGCTGTGCCGGCGTTCAGCTGAGAGCCACGATTGCCGGGCTGGTCGCGGCCGCCGGCGCGCAGCATCGACTCGACGTGGTCGGTATCGACATTCCGATCGGGCTGCCCGACGCCGGCGAGCGGCCGGTCGATCAGGCCGCGCGGGCGTTGCTGAAGGGGGCGGCGTCGTCGGTGTTCCCGGTGCCGACCCGGCAGGCGCTGATGGCTGCCAGCTACGCCGATGCCTCGCGCCGGAATCGGGAACTGAGCGGCAAGGGCATTTCGCGCCAGTCCTACGGCCTGAAGGACAAGATCCTCGACGTGGACCGCTGGGTCGCCGGCCGGCCGTCGATGCCGGTGCTGGAAGTACACCCCGAGCTGTCGTTTCGGACCATGGCCGGGCGCCCGCTGGGATTCAACAAACGCAGTTGGACCGGAATCCTGATGCGACTGCAATTGCTGAGCGAGCACGGAGTCGAGGTCCCGGTCGAGAATCCAGCCGGCCGGGTCGGATTCGATGACGTCGCCGACGCCGCCGCCGTGGCCTGGACGGCCCACCGGTATGCCGTCGGCAGCGCGCGCCCGGTTCTGTCGGTATCCGGGGCTATAGGCGAGATTTGGTACTAGCACGATTACTCGCGGTTTACGCTCAGGTAACACAGTGTATTGGTCGATGAGCCTGACATGACCATTGACGGCATTGCCACCGGTGAGCTCGTCAGCCAGGAAGAACCGTCCTCCGGACGCAACGACGGCTGGCCGGTGGCCGAGCGGCTGCTCAGCGCGACACCCAATGCCGCGGTGGCCGCCATCGGCAGCCACGGTCTGTCCGTGCCGATGCCGACCGAGGTCCCGCTCTACGGCCAGCCGGTCCTCGACGGCGTCACCTCAGCCCTGGACCTGGTCGAGGCGCCGGACATTCCCCGGGTGCTGGACGCGTGGAAGCGCGCGCTGCAGACCGGTCGGGGTGAGGTCACGGTCACCCCGGTGGACGGCCCGGCGGGTGCCATGACGTTGCACCTGCTCGATGTCCGGGGCCGGTTCCAGGTCGTGCTGGCCATTGCGGTGCGGGACGACGGCCAGCCGGTGGCCAAACTCAACGTTACTGAAAGCCTGTTGCGACCCCGCTTCTGCAGCGTCCGCAAGAACGAACTGGCCGAGTTCACCGAGGTCGAGGAGTCGCTGACCCAGCTGCTGGGCTGGCCGCGCCAGGAGCTGATCGGCCGGCGCAACCTGGAACTGGTCCATCCCGACGACCACGCGGTGGCCCTGGCCAACTGGATCGATCTGCTCGGCGCCCCCGGCCGCAGCCGCCGGGTCCGGCTCCGGCAGCAGCACCGGGACGGGCGCTGGATCTGGTTCGAGATCACCAATCACAACCGGCTCAACGACCCGCTCGAGCATGCCGTGGTGGCCGAGATGATCGACATCTCCGACGAGATGGCCGCCCAGGACTCGCTGGCCGAGCGGGAGCGCCTGCTCGACCGGTTGACCGAGAGCCTGCCGGTCGGCGTGCTGCAGATCCGGGCCGACGGGGCGGTGATCCATCACAATGCCCGGGTGGTCGAGGTGTTGGATCCACGGGGCCTGGACACCGCCGAGGCGGTCTTCGCCGGGGCCATCGCGATCGAGCGGCCGCGGCTGACCGCGGCTATCCAGGCCGCCCTGAACGATGGCGGCGACGACGAGGTCGAGATCGCGCTGCGTCGCGGTGACGGCGCCATGATCCGGTGCCGGATCACCGTGCGGGCGCTGGCCGACGACGGCGGCGCGCTGATCTGCATCGACGACGTCACCGAAAGCGCGCGGCTGCGGGAGCAACTACACCGGCAAGCGACCCTGGACGCGCTCACCGGCTGCCACAACCGGGCCTCGATCCTGGCGGTCGTCGGCCAGGCTCTGGCCGAGGCCGGCCGGCACGGCAGCGGCGTGGCGGTGGCTTTCATCGACCTCGACGGGTTCAAGCAGATAAACGACCAGCACGGGCACGCGGCCGGCGACCAGCACCTGGTCAGGGTTGCCCGCCGCCTGCAAGGCGCGCTGCGGCATCAGGACGCGGTCGGGCGGATCGGAGGCGACGAGTTCCTGATCGTCGGCCGGGACGTGCCGGGCCCGGCCGAGGCTCTGGAGCTCGGGCACCGGCTCGCGGCGGCCCTGGGCACGCCGAAACAGCCCGAGGCGACCGCGGTCGCCAGCATCGGCGTGGCCTGGTGGTCCGGGGCCGGCGGCCTGACCGGCGCTAACTCCGACGGGCCGCCCCCGGCCGACCAGCTGGTAGCGCTGGCCGACGCCGCGATGTACGAGTCGAAGGCCGGAGGTCGCGGGCGTCCGGCGGTGCGCGTACTCGGTTGAGGCCGGGCCGGTGCTCGCACCCCGCCGCTATCCGGTAGAAAGGCCGGCATGCGTGCCGTGCTGTATGAGGACTTCGCCGTCACCCCGTCAGTGGTCGATGTCGCCGATCCGACACCCGAGCCGGACGGTGTCGTCCTGCAGGTCCAGGCCAGCGGCCTGTGCCGTAGCGACTGGCATGCCTGGCAGGGTCACGACCCCGACATCCGACTGCCTCACGTGCCCGGCCACGAGCTGTCCGGTCGGATCGCTGCTCTCGGATCCGACGTGGTCGGCTGGCAGGTCGGGGACGCCGTGGCCGTGCCCTTCATCTGCGCCTGCGGTCGCTGCCCGCAGTGCCGGGCCGGCCAGCAGCAGGTCTGCACCGCGCAGCGCCAACCCGGCTTCAATTACTGGGGATCCTTCGCCGAGTACGTCGCCGTCCCCCGCGCCGAGGTCAACCTGGTCCCGCTGCCCGGCGCGGTCGGCTTCGATACCGCCGCTGCCCTCGGCTGCCGGTTCGCCACCTCGTTTCGAGCCGTGACCGGGGTCGGGCGGGTCCAGCCGGGGGAGTGGCTGGCTGTCTTCGGCTGTGGCGGCGTCGGTCTGTCGGCGGTGATGATCGCGGCCGCCGCCGGGGCCCGGGTGATCGCCGTCGATCCCGACCCGGTGGCCCGGGCGCTGGCCGTCGAGCACGGCGCGCTCACCGCGCTGCCCGGCACCGCCGACACCGTGGCCGAGATCAGGGACCTCACCGCCGGTGGCGCTGACCTCACCATCGACGCCATAGGCGCCGCCGATGTCGTCCAGCAGGCGCTGAGCAGCCTGCGGCCGCAGGGGCGTCACGTCCAGGTCGGGCTGCTGCCCGAGCCGGTCCAGCTCGACCTGTCGTTCCTGGCCTTCCGGGAGCTGGCCTGGCTGGGCAGCCACGGCATGGCCGGGCGGGAGTTCCCGCGCCTGCTAGAGCTGGTGGCCAGCTCAGCCTTGCGACCGGATCAGCTCATCACCCGCGTCATCGGCCTCGACGCCGCGCCAGGAGCCCTTGTAGAGATGGGCGAAACGCCGCCGGCCGGGATTACCGTCATTCATCCGCAACGCGGCGACCAGCCGGCCTGAGACGCGCTCCGCGGCGGTCACCACGGCGATCGAGGCCAGCAACAACCCAGCCGCCACTATGCCGTCGAGCCAGTAGTGGTTGGCGGTGGCCACCACGATCAGCGTTGTGATCAACGGGTGCAAGCCGATCCACCACCGGTGCCGGGACGGGCTCGCGGTGAGCACCGCCCAGGCGACCAGCAGCGACCAGCCCACGTGCACCGACGGCATCGCCGACAGCTGGTCGACCGTGATGCCGGACAGCTGGTAGACCGACTCGCCGTAGCGCGCTGCGGTGTCGACGAAACCGGCGCCGGCCAGCAGTCGCGGTGGCGCCACCGGTACGAACTGGATGATCAGGCAGCTGGCAGTCAGCGCCACCAGGACGTTGCGGACCCGTGGGTAGTGCGATCGGTGGCGGGCGAACAGCCACAGCAGCATCGCCCCGAGCATGCTGAAATGCATGGCGGCGTAGAACCAGTTCGCGCCCCGGGTCAGCAGCTCGGAATGGATGATCAGCTGCTGGGCATCCTTCTCGCTGGGCAGCCAGCCGTGCTCGAACCGCAGGATCCACCGGCCGCGCTCGAAGGCGCCGGTGCCGCTGGCGGTGGACAGCGACCCGGCGTACTGCCACAAGGCATACAAGCCGGCCACGATGCTCGACTCCCGCAGGTACGGGCGCAGCGTGCGACCGAGTCGCGGCGCGAACCGCGCACCGGCGACGGCGGCGCCGGCCAGCACCAGTGACAACCCGGCCGCGGGCTGCCAGCCGAGCTGTATGGTCTGCACCTGCCTACTATGGCAAATCGCCGCGATGGTCTTGGCCTGATCTGGGGCAAGGTTGTCCGGAAATCACTGCCGTGCCGGCCTCGAGCTGGCCTAACGTGAGGTCGCCGGTCGCCGGGAGCGTCGGCGTTCGGCTCGAAATTGCGGAGGTTTCGTGACGCGGCGCGGCTGGCTGCTGTTCGTGGCCATGTGTGTGATCTGGGGACTGCCGTACCTGTTCATCCGGGTTGCGGTCGAGCATGCCAGCCCGGGGGCGCTGGTCTTCCTGCGGACCGCGGTCGCCGCGGTCATCCTGGTCCCGATAGCGGTGTCTCGAGGCCAGCTTCGCCCGGTGCTGCGACATTGGCCGGCGGTCGTGCTGTTCACCGGCATCGAGGTGCTGCTGCCCTGGCTGATGCTGTCCGATGCCGAGCGCAAGCTGTCCAGCTCCCTGGCCGGCCTGCTGGTGGCGGCGGTACCGCTCATCGGCGCGCTGCTGGCACTGCTGAGCGTGCACGGCGAGCGGTTCGGCCCGGTGCAGCTGGTCGGGCTGAGTGTCGGCCTGATCGGCGTCATCAGCCTGGTCGGTCTCGACCTCGGCCAGCTACACCCGCTGGCCATGCTGGAGATGCTGCTGGTGAGCATCGGCTACGCGCTCGGGCCGCTGGTGCTGGCCAAGTACCTGACCGGGCTGCCTGGGCTGGGCGTGATGGGTGCGTCGATGTCACTGGCCGCCGTGCTCACCCTGCCGCTGATGTTGCTGCAGCCGCCGCGGTCCATGCCGGCCCGGGGCTGGCTCAGCGTGCTGGTGCTCGGCGTCATCTGCACCGCGCTGGCGTTCACCTTGTTCTTCCAGCTCATTGCCGAGATCGGCCCGACCCGCTGCACCATCATCACCTACGTCAATCCGGCGGTGGCGGTGCTGCTCGGCGTGCTGGTCCTGGGCGAGCAGTTGACCGCGGGCATGCTGGTCGGCTTCCCGCTGATCCTGCTCGGGTCGGTGCTGGCCGCGCGGGCCCGGCGGGTCGAACTGCCGCACGACCTGCCACCGGGTCCGACGGCGGCGGCCGTGACCGGCTGAGCCGGGCGCGTCAGTCGATGACGCAGACGCCGTGCGGCGTGGTGAAGTGGGCCGCGACCACACCGGTCTGACCGTCGTTGTCGGCAACCGGCAGCCATTTGACGTGCAGGTCGTCCAGGTCCTTGGCGGCCGGCTCGCCCAGATGGCTGACCACGACGTCGCGGTCGCCGGCGATGTCGAGCCGTTCCAGCCGAACCTTGCCTCCGGGCGCCGCCGGGTGCTCGGACTTGTCCGATTCCCAATGGATGAACCAGGGCAGCTGCGGGTCGTCTGCGGTGTCGTTGACGCCGATCTGGCGCCACCGCAGGTCGTAGCCGTCGGGGCGGACCCGGTGGCCCGGGGCGGCCGAGCGGCCGAGGCGCTGCTCGATCGCGGCCAGATCGGTGACGCCGACGACCCAGCTCAGCCAGCCGCCACCGGCCTCGCTGCGGGCCCGTACGGCCCGCCCGAACGGCGCGGCATCGACGGCGGGATGGTCCAACGCTTCGACGATCTCGAGGTAAACACCGCCGGCCAGCGGGAGCACGAAGTTGCGCGTGCCGAACCGGGGATGCAGCCCGCCGTCAGTGAACGCGGCGCCGAGGTGGGACCCGATGCGCTGCACGCACGAGGCCAGGCCTTCCGGCCCGGCTGCGTAGGAGAGATGGTCCAATCGCATCCGTCGATACTGGACCAAGCCCCTCCGGCTCGGACAGCCGGGGTGACCTCGCCGTGACGACAGCGATCAGGTAAGTGCGCCGATCCCGGCCGGGCGGGTGCCGTGGCTACTCGATCAGCTCGACCGCGATGCGACCCGCTCGACCCGTCGTCCCGGCTCCGACCCGGCTCCCGCCAAGCTCCTGCCAGACTCCGGCGACATCGTCGGCGTCGCGAACCGGGCGCCCGGCGGCGGCCCGTTCCAGCACCGCGGCCGCCAGCCGACCTTTGGCCAGCTTGGAGTTGTAGGAAACCACTGCCAGCCGACCGGACGGTGTGGCCGAGAGGATGCGGACCGAGATGAGGGTCGGCCGGAGGGCATCACGGGCCGGCTGCCACATCCCGGCGTAGTCAGTGGAGCGCAGATCGAGAATCGGACCGCGGTCCAGCAGCGGGGGCAGCAGTTCGGGCAGGCGGGCCCGCCAGTAGCTGCTGGCCACCCCGACCCCGGGCAGCGTCGCCTTGGCCGGGACCCGGTACTCCGGAACCGGGTCGTTACCACGCAGCACCCCGAACAGGCCGGAGAAGATCAGCACGCTGCGGCCGGCCAGTCGCCGGGCCGCCGCCGACAGGTCGGCGGCAGCCAATCCGTCGTAGACCACGCCGGCGTAGCGCTCCAGCGCCGGCAACGTCGGGCTCTGCCAGACCCTTCCGTTGGCCGCCAGCGCCGCCGCCGCGACCGAGTCCGGTAGCAGCAACCTTTCGGCGGCGTCGGCGGCCGGCACCAGCGCCACCAGTGCCTGCAACAGCGGATCGGCGGCCCGGTCCAGGTCCCGATCGCGGGTTCGGCGGCCCAGCGGCCGACCGGCGCCGCCGGGATGCTTGGCCTCGCTCGGCGGCAGCAGCACGCGCATCAGCCGGCCAGCCGCAGCAGCGCGGCCAGGCTGGGCACGCTGACGGTCAATTCCGCCGTACCGGCCGCCGGGGAGCCGGGCCGGTGCGGATACAGCCGGTGCACGCCGAGCTCGCGGCGATCGATGGCGTGCACCGGCACCCCGTCGGAGAGCAGTCGCTGGAAGGAGGCGGTGGCCTCGAGCTCGGCGGCCAGCATCAGCGTGAGCCGGGGCGGCCGGTGCCGCAGCCGGGGCCAGCTTGCCGCGAAACCGGCATGCAGCGGCAGCCGCTCGACCTCGGTCACCGGGTGCCAGCCCACCGCCACACTCTCGGCGTTGGCGACTGTCGGTCGCAGCGGCCGCACCGGAGCGGCGACGATAGTGCTGTAGGTCCAGCCGCCGTGGTCGTCGACGTAGATCCCGAGCGGGTCGATGTCCTCGGCGTTCAGCCCGGCTTCCTCGCTCGCTTCCCGCAGCGCGGCCTGCACCGGAGCTTCCTGGCGATCGCGGGCCCCTCCGAGGATGCCGAAGGTGTCGCCGTTGTGGGTCCAGGGTGCCCGGTGCTGCAGGAGCACGCGATCGGCTTCGAAGACCAGCAGCCCGGCGGCGCCGAAGCGTCCCCAGTGCCGATGGCCGGCCGCGCAGGTGATCCAGCCGTCGCCTGAACCCATCTGCGTCCTATCGTGCGCGGCGGAATGAAGCGGGTGAAGCGCCGACCCGCCAGGTCGCCTCTCGGCAAACGGCCGCTCGTGGCGGCAATAGTGGGACCGGGGGCCATGGATCGGGCCGACGCCGAGTCCCAGTCTAGGTGAAGTGCGTCCGGGGTCTGGGCGTGCCCGCGCGCCGAGCCGGCACCTACCCTGGAACGGTGGCAAGCCAGGACCGACATCATCGCCCGATCATGCGGGCCGACCTGGCCCCGCTGGTCGGGGCCGATCCGGACTCGGATCCGTGGGTGCGGACTCAGCTCGCGACGGATACCGCGCTGGCCGTGATCACCCAGGGGCGTTCGCCCGGTGCGCCGGAGCTGGTCGATCTGGCGGACCGGGTCGGGCTGGAGACCTTGGCTGAGTTGTGGCGGGGGGAACCGCCGTCGAGCCTGCCCGGCGCGCTGTGGGCGCTGTACCTGTTACGCCGGTGGGCCCAATCCAGCGCCGAGGAGGTCACCCGGTTGTGGCGAGCGGGCCGACCGTACGCCCCGGCCGCTGAGGTAGTGGCCGGCGTTGCCGATCGGCTCGACCCCGGCGCGGTGGCCGAACTGACCGACGCGATCCTGAACGGGGCCTACCGCGGCGAGTTCGACGTCGCCCTGGAACGGGCGGCGGCCTTCTTCCGCGTGGTTGCCGCCGGCCGCCGCGAGACGGCTCGGCCCGGTGCCGATGGCGACCGGGAACGCCAGCTGGCGCAGCGCAACGACGAGACCGCCGACGGACTGAGCGAGGCAGCGGCCGCCTGGCGCAAGAACCCGCTGTGACCAGCTGCCCGATCGCCACCGGGCCGGGATGAGGGCCAGGCCGCAAGTTCGAGGGCCGGCGGTGGAGCTGTTGTGGGAAGCAGCTGAGCCGGGCCGGGTCCTGGCCGAGCGCTTCGGCTTCACCAGCGCCGGGATGGCCGCGGCCTGGGTGGCGGCGGTGCTGGCCGAGCACTGGGACCTGCCGGTCGTGGCTTGTCGACGCCTGGTGTTGAGCGGTTCCAACGCGTTGGCCTGGGTCGAGACCGGATCCGCTTCGCTGGTGGTGAAATGGTCGGTCGAGCCGAGTCGGTTTCCCCGGCTGCGCCAGCTCGCCCGGCTCACCGGCTGGCTGGCCGAGCAGCGACTGCCGGTGTCGGGCCTGATGCCGGCTCGGGACGGAAGCCGGCAGCTGGAACTCGACGGTGCCTCGCTGGGCGTCCAGTACGAGATCGACGGTGACCTGCTCGACGTCGGCGATCCGGCACAGGTCCGCGCGGCCGGCGCGGTGCTGGCCGAACTGCAGCTGGCATTGGCCGGATACCCGGACGCGGGCGAGTTCACCGGGCCGGCTGCGGCGGGCTCGCTGGTGGTTCGCCTTCGCGACTGGCTCGAGCCCCGCGCCTCCCGGCTGGCCCCTGAGGTGGTGGACAATCTGCGGTCGGTGCTGGATCTCGCGCCCGCTGCCGCTCCCGCGCCGCAACTGACCCACGGGGACTTCCGGGCCGCCAATCTGATGTGCTCCGGCGGATCCATCCGCGCCGTGCTGGACTTCGAGCAAGCCGGATTCGAACCTCGGATCGTGGAACTGGCCCGGTCCGCGGTGCTGCTCGGTACCCGATTCCACGACTGGGGTCCGGTCTCACCGGCCGTGTCGGCCGAGTTCCGCGCGGGCTACGAATCGGTGCGGCCGCTGACCGACGCCGAAGCCGCCTGGTGGCGCCCACTGCGGCGCTGGCACAGCTGGGCGATGGTGTCGCCGGGCGCAGACCCGACCGGTTGGGCCGCGGCGGCCCGAGAGCTGAACCGGGAGCCGGGGCCGGCCAGCGGCGGCTAGCACATCCGGCGACTTCATGGCGGCCGGCCGGCGGTCGGGGCCGCGATCTGTGGATCGACCGGCGGCTGTCCACAGATCGCCCGGGCGAGCACCACCCACTGCGGGCCTCGGCCAGGCTCGGTCCATGACATACCCCGAGGCAAGGCCCGATCCCGGCGCCGGGACGGCCCGGATCAGGATGCGCGGCCCGGCCGATCTGATCGAGGCCGTCCCGTACCTGATGGGCTTCCATCCTGAAGAGAGCCTGGTCGTCCTGGGCTTCCGCGGCCGGCGACCGGCCGAGCAGCCGGCGCAGGTAGCGTTCACGGCCCGGATCGATCTCGACCTGGCTGAACCATCCGGCCTCGACCCGGTCGCGGCCGGTCAGCTGCTGTCGATGCTGGCCGATTCGGGCTGTGCCGCGGTGGTCGCCGTGGTATTCACCGAATCCGGCGGCCACGCCCCGGCTCAGAATCCACGGCTTCGACCGGTGTGGGCGGGCATGTCGGCCGAGCTGGTCGAGCTGGGGATCGAACTCCTGGACTTCCTGCTGGTCGGTGGCGAGCGGGTGTACTCCGTGGCCTGCAGTGATCGACGATGCTGCCCAGCCGAAGGTCGCCCGCGCAGTCGTGACTCGACGGTCGCGGCCGAACTGACCTACGCCGGCCTGGTCGCGGCCCCGGACCGGGCCAGCCTGATGGCCAGCCTCGAAGGTGAGTCAACAACCGCACGCAGCGCCCGGAGGCCGCTGCTGGTCCGGGCTGAGGAACGGCTGGACCGGCTGCAATCCGAACGCGGTGCGGAGGCGCTGCGCCGGAGCGAGATCAGCGCGCTGCTGCAAGCCGGTTACGACTGCGAGCACGGGGCCCGGCTGAGTTCGCGACGGCTGGCCCGGCTCGGTGCCGCCCTGCGCCGGATCGATGTTCGCGACGCGATCTGGATCAGCCTCGACCAGCGCGAGATCACCGCAAGTCAGCTGTTGCGCCAGTTGGCCGCCGGTCTGCCAGCCCCCTACGATGCCGCGCCGATGTTTCTGGCCGGCTGGACCTACTGGCGCCAGGGCCAGGGCACGCTCGCCGCGGCGGCCGTGACGAAGGTGCTGGAGTCCGACCCGGACTACTCGGCCGCGGCACTGCTGGCCGATGCGATCCGGCTGGCCCTCGATCCGCACACCACGCCGGGCCTGGATGGGCCCTGGAACTCCCACCGCTCCGGCGGCTGACGTGGCGGTGCTCAGGCCAGAATCGAGACGAAGATGTGCTCGGCGATCTGTGGGCTCACCGATCGCCCGGCCGGCCCGCCGGCCAGGTGGAGCCCGGCCGCATCCCGGCGGACCAGCACCGACAGGCCCGGTACCAGTCCGAAGTCGTGGAGCTGACGCATCAGCGCGGCATCGGGCTGCAGCGACTCCCCGATGCGCTCGACCCGGACGGTCATCGCCTGATCCCCTACGGTGTCGGCCAGGGTCGGCAGCTGCTCGTCGTCGGACGGCCGTGGGGCCGGCAGGCCGAGGTCCTCCAGACCGGGGATGGGATTGCCGTGCGGGCAGATCAGCGGCTGGTCCAGCATCGCGACGATCCGCCGCTCCACGGCTTCGCTCATCACATGTTCCCACCGGCAGGCCTCGATGTGGAGCAGCTCCCATTCGAGGCCGATGACGTCGGCCAGCAGCCGTTCGGCCAGCCGGTGCTTGCGCATGACCGCGGTGGCCAGGGTGCGTCCCTGGTGAGTCAGGGCCAGGTGCCGGTCGCTTTCGACATGCACCAGACCGTCCCGTTCCATCCGGGCCACGGTCTGGCTGACGGTGGGCCCGGACTGGCTCAGCCGCTCGGCGATCCGAGCCCGCAGCGGACGGACACCTTCCTCCTCGAGCTCCCAGATCGTGCGCAGGTACATCTCGGTCGTGTCGATCAAGTCGCTGTGGTGGTGACTCACTGCTCGGCCCTTCCCTCCGACGCCGCCCGGGCTGGCGGTACGCCAAGGCACGGAAGCTGCTTCCATGTTAAAACCGAAGACATGCTCGAGGCCTTTCCGGATCCTCTCATCTCGGCGACCCAGCTCGGCCACCTGTTAGCTCGGGCGCCGGCCGAACGCCCGGCCCTGCTCGACGTCCGCTGGGTGGTCGGGAAACCGGCTTTGCGAGCCGAGTACCTGGCCGGGCACATCCCCGGCGCCCAGTGGTGTGACCTCGATCTGGACCTGGCTGCCCCAGCCGGCGCCGGCGGTCGTCATCCGCTGCCACAACCGGAGCGGCTGCAGGCGGCGGTCACCCGCTGGGGGATTGGGCCCGAGCAGTCGGTCGTGGTCTACGACGGTGGTAGCGGGCTCGCCGCGGCCCGCGCGTGGTGGGTGCTGCGATGGGCCGGCCTTCCCGACGTGCGGGTGCTCGACGGAGGCCTGGACGCCTGGCTCGCCAGCGACGGCGAGCTGGAGTCGGGGGAGCGGCTTCCAGCGCCGGGCACGGCCACCGTCCGGGCCGGCCAGCTGCCGACACTCGAACCGGACCAGGTGCTGGAACTGGCCGGTGCCGGCCGACTGGTCGATGTCCGAGCCCCGGAGCGGTTCGCTGGAGCACAGGAGCCGCTGGATCCGGTGGCCGGCCACATTCCCGGCGCGGTGAACCGCCCGCTCACCGGCAATTTCGCCCCATCCGGCGGATTGCTGGACCCGGCCGAGCTCCGGGCCCGGTTCGCTGACCTACCGATCTCGGCTGGGCCACTGGGGGTCTACTGCGGATCCGGGGTGACCGCATGCCATACGGTGCTGGCTCTGCAGCGGGCCGGCGTCGCGGCCGTGCTCTATCCCGGCAGCTGGAGCGGCTGGATCACCGACGCCAGCCGACCGGTGGCAACCGGCTGATCCGCCTCAGTGCCGAGCCGTCTCAGTGCCGAGCCGCCCACTCGCACAACTGCTCCACCGGCCACGTATTGACGATCCGCTCGACCGGCACGCCGGCCTCGGCGGCCTTGGCCGCGCCGTAGGGCTTCCAGTCCAGCTGCCCCGGGGCGTGGGCATCGGTGTCGATGCTGAACAGGCAGCCGGCTTCGACTGCGAGCCGGAGCAGGTCGGCCGGCGGATCCAGCCGCTCCGGGCGGCTGTTGATCTCCACCGCCACCCCGTGCTCCCGGCACGCGGCAAAGACCGCCGCGGCGTCGAAACGGCTCTGCGGGCGGGGCTTGCCGCCGATGAGCCGCCCCGTGCAATGGCCGAGCACATCGGTGTTCGGATCGGCGATCGCGGTCAGCATCCGCCGGGTCATGGCCGGTGCGTCCATCGCCAGTTTGGAGTGCACCGAGGCCACCACGACGTCGAGCTGATGCAGCAGTTCCGGCTCCTGGTCCAGACTCCCGTCGTCGAGGATGTCGACCTCGATCCCGGACAGCAGCCCGAAATCACCGAGCTGGTCCCGCAGGCCGGCCACCACCTCGAGCTGGTCGCGCAACCGGGCCGCGGTCAGGCCTCGGGCCACCGTCAGCCGAGGTGAGTGGTCGGTCAGCACCTGATAGGAGTTGCCGAGTTCGAGGCCGGTGACCGCCATCTCCTCGATCGGGCTGCCACCGTCGCTCCAGTCCGAATGCGTGTGCAGATCGCCTTGCAGTGCCTGGAGAATGTGTTCGGCTTCCGGACTCAGCTGGACCAGCGGCCCGGCGCCGGGTTCGAGCTTGGCCAGATAGTCGGGCACGTCGCCGGCTACGGCCTGGCTGATCACCGCGGCCGTCGCCTTCCCGATGCCGGCCAGGTCGGTCAGGGTTCCGGCCTTGGCCCGGCGGAGCATCTCAGCCTCGCCCTGGGCCACCACGACGTCGGCGGCGTTGCGGAATGCCCTTACCCGGTAGGTGGGTTCGAGCCGGCGCTCGAGCAGAAAGGCAATCCGGCGCAAAGCAAGCAGCGGCTGCATTGGGCTCACGCTAGCCGCCCGGGCGGGACGGGCACACCTCGCGCCGGGCGCCCGGCCGGCTGCGGCCGAGCACACCGGCGGCAGAGCAAAACCGGGGACGCTCGTGGTGAACGTCCCCGGCCGCGGGTGACCGGCCGCGCCCCGTCCGTACTGAACGGCCGGGGCGCGGGGGGCTCAGGCGTCGAGGTAGTCGCGCAAGGACTGGGCCCGCGACGGGTGGCGCAGCTTGGCCATCGTCTCGCGCTCGATCTGGCGGATTCGCTCCCGGGACAGGCTGAACTTGTTCGCGATGTCGTCCAGCGTGTGGGGGTTACCGTCGGCCAGGCCGTAACGCAACCGCACCACCGCCGCCTCGCGTGGTTCCAGCGAATCCAGGATGTGGGCGAGCTGCCGGCGCATCAGGTCGAACTCGACCGCCTCGTTGGGCTTGGTCGCCTCGCTGTCGGCGATGAAGTCGCCGAGGGCGGAGTCCTCCTCGGTACCTACCGTCTGGTCCAGGCTCACCAGGTCGCGAGCGTGGTCGGCCAACTCGTGCAGCCGGTCCACGGTGATGTCCAGCTCGTGCGCCAATTCCTCGTCGGTGGCGTCCCGGCCCAGGCTCTGCCCGAGCTCGCGCCGCATCCGCTGCATCTTGTTGATCTGTTCGACCAGGTGGACCGGTAGCCGGATCGTGCGCGACTGATCGGCCATGGCCCGGCTGATCGCCTGACGGATCCACCACGTGGCATACGTGGAGAACTTGAAGCCCTTGGTGTAGTCGAACTTCTCCACGGCCCGGATCAGGCCCAGGTTGCCTTCCTGGATCAGGTCGAGGAAGGGCATGCCTCGGCCGGTGTAGCGCTTGGCCAGCGACACCACCAGCCGCAGGTTGGCTCGCAGCAGCAAGTCCTTGGCCCGCTCGCCGTCAGCCGCCAGTGCCTGCAGCTCGCGGCGGCGGGCGACCGCCATCCGCTTGCTGGTGGTCAGCAGGTAGCTCGAGTAGAGCCCGGCCTCGATCCGCTTGGACAGCTCGACCTCTTCGACCGCGGTCAGCAGCGAAACCTTGCCGATCTCGTTCAGGTACGAGCGCACCAGGTCGGCCGCCTGTACCACCTCATCGAGGTCGGCGGTGGCGGTCTCGTCCGAGGCGAGGTCGGCCAGCTGGGCCTCGTCCGGGCCGGCTGGGCTGGCCGCCGGCGACTCGGCGACCGCCTTGGTACCCGATCGCTTCAGGGACTTACCCGTGGCCGGCTTGCGCGCGGTCTTGGCCGCACTGGCGCGGGTCGCGGTGGTCTCCTCGGGCTCGGTGGCGTTCGGACGCGCCGCCCGGTGTCCCGGCAGCGCACGGGAAGCCGGCTTGCGAGCGGTGCGAGTTGAGGTTGCAGATTGCGTCACGTTGGAGTCCTGTCCCTGGAGATCGGGGTTGTTTCTCCCGATAGGTACAACGTTCAGACGCAGTTGTTGTTCCCACGGTTGCTGTGGCCAAACTCAGAGATTCAAATTCGTGGCGAGACGACCATCACGGGGGCAGCTCGACTCACACTTCCAACACCAGGGTGAACGGCCCGTCGTTGACCGAGGCGACTTCCATCATCGCACCGAATCGGCCCGTTTCTACGGGTAATCCAAGTCGCCGCAATTCGGAAACCAGGTTCGAAACCAGCGGCTCGGCGATCGGTCCCGGCGCGGCCCCGGACCAGCTCGGCCGGCGTCCGCTGAGCGTGTCACCGTAGAGGGTGAACTGGCTCACAACGAGTACGGGTGCGCCGATGGCCTCGGCCGCCGCCTCGTCCCGGCCGCCGTCTCGCAGGATGCGAAGTCCGGCGATCTTGCGGGCCAGTCGCTCGGCCGTGCGCGCGTCGTCGCTGTGGGTTACGCCGACCAGCACCAGCAAGCCGGCACCGATCTGGCCGACCACGTCGCCGGCTACCGACACGCTGGCCGAACCGACCCGGCTCACGACGGCGCGCATCAGCGCCGACCGGCTGCGGCCGGGTCCGTCGCTTCGGCGGGGACGAGGAAACCGCGCTCGATCAGATCGTGCACGACCGGCCGCAGCGCGCGACGGACCTCGTCCCGGTCGAGCTGGCGGAGGTCGGCCAGCACGTCGAACAGGACCCCGACCGGCACGGCTGCGCTGCAGGCGGCGACCAGCCCCGCCACCGCGTCGTCGACCTCGAGTTCCCAGCGCAGGCCCTCGGACTGTCGCAGCCGGCTCAGTCGGGGCTGCCACCCGTCCTCGCCGGCCAGCAGGGAGTCGGTGGTCAGCACCAGGTTGGCGGCGGGGCGCAACCGGGCCTGCTCCAGTTCCATGCCGGTCAGCCACTGCTGGCGCCGCAGCCAGTCCGAGATCGCCGGCCCGATCGGCTGCTGGTAGGGCTGCGGAACGTCCTGGGCCACGATCCGGCTCGGGGCGTCGGTCCGCCGGATCGTGATCAGGCCCATGCCGACCGCGGCCACCGCCTCGGTCGCGAACCAGTCCAGCCACTGGTGGTAGCGCTGCTGCCAGTCCGAACCGTCCGGGCTGAGCCCGGCATCGCGGAGCCAGAGCGCAACGTACTCGGCCGGCTCGGCGACCTCGCGCTGCCAGATCCACGCCGTCACACCCCACTCAGGCAGCCAAGAACCGACCCGGGCGGCCCAGTCGCCGTCGGCGGCGATCGCCCAGTTGGCCAACAGCTGGGCGGTGCCGCCGGGCGCGAGCACCGCCGGCAGGCCGCTGACCAGGCGGTGGCACACGGCGTCGGAGGCGAAGCCGCTGTCGCGGTAGGTGAACCCGCCGGCGCCGGCCGAGAATCCCGGGCCGACGATGAAGGGCGGGTTGCACACCACCAGGTCGAACTGCTCGCCGGCCACCGGTTCCAGCAGCGATCCCGGTCGCAGCTGCCAGCGCTGGCCGTTCAGCACCGCATTGGCCGCGGCGAACCGGAGCGCTCGGGCGCTGATGTCGGTGGCCACGACCTCCTGGCTGTGCCGGGCCAGGTGCAGGGCCTGGACGCCGGACCCGGTGCCGACATCGAGGGCTCGACCGACCGGATCCCGGAGGGTTGCCTGAGCCAGTGTCGTCGCCGCTTGCCCGATTCCGAGGACGTGTTCGGCCTCCAGCGGGCCGGATCGAACCTCAGCCCCCAGGTCGGACAGCACCCACCAATCCGGCCCGCCCTCCTCGGAGTACGGGCGCAGGTCCAGTGCGGCGCGCAGCCGGCCGTCCGGCTCGTGCAGCAGGCCGCAGCTCAAGGCGGCCTCGATCGTGACCGGGGCCAGCGCGGCCGCCACTGCCGTCCGCGATTCAGCCTGACCCAGCAGGAAGAGCCGGATCATGGTCTCGGTCGGCGAGCCGTCCCGGGTCAGCCGCTCGACACCGCCCAGATCGCCCCGGCCGAGCGCGGCCTGCCCGGGCAAGCCCAGGGCCTCGGCCACCTGAGCTGATCGGTAGCAACGGTGCAGGCACTCGGCCAGGCCCTCGAGCACAGCTACCGGCAGGATCGGCGCGGTCACGACGACTGCCGGTTCGACCCGGTGACGAACGTTGCGATGGCCCGGGCCACGCTGTCGGGCTGGCGCAGCTGCAGGTCATGGCCGCCCTCGAGCACGAGGCGGTGGGCGTCGCGGATCGAGCCGGCCAACTCCTGCGCGGTGCTGTCCGGGATGAGCCGGTCCTGGCTTCCACTCAGGATCAGCACCGGCCGCCGAATGCGGCTCAGCTGCGTGTTCAGCTGGCCCAGCTGAGCGACCAGCGCGCGCTGCTCAGTCAGGAAGCTGCGCCACACCGGCCGGTACCGCATGGCCCAGCCGACGGCGCGGGCGTACGGCTGGTCCCGGTCGGCCTGCCGCCCGATGATCAGCCGAGCGGCCTTACGAGTGATCGCCGGCTTGCCCAGCTCGAGGATGGTGAACGACAGCCAGGCGCCCAGCACCGGCGCCGCCAGCAGGTGGTCGATCGGCAGCAGGCAGTGGGGCCCGATCGAGGACATCAGCACGACGCCGTGAACCAGTTCCGGCGCCTCGGCCGCCGCCAGCACGGCCAGGCCGCCGGCCCAGCTGTGGCCGACGAGCCAGACCGGTGCGTCGACGTTGGCCTGAAGCCAGCCGCGCAGCCAGGCCAGGTTGCCGGCGAAGTCAGCCGCCCGGTGCGGGTTGGCGCCGTACCCGGGCCGGTCCGGCACCAGCACCCGGGCCCCCGGCACGTGCTCGTGCAGGGCTTGGCGCAGCGCCCAGAAGCTGGCCGACGAATCGGGCTGGCCGTGCAGCATCACGATCGTCGGCGCGGGCATGCCTGCCATGCTCTCCTGCCTGGCCACGCCTGCGCGCAGCAGGGTGGCAGGGAACTCCTCCGGTGGCACTATGGGACGGTGCATCCTTCCCGGCGCCCCGAACGGCCGGTGCTCATCACCGAAGCGCCGGTCAGCGTCGCCGACGAGTTCGCCCATCGCCGCCGTCGCTACCTGATCACCATGATCATCCGGGCCCTGTGCATCGTCGGTGCGGCCAGCACCTTCCGGTTCTCGGGCTGGCTCGCCGCCGGTTTCGTCGTCGGGGCGATGGTGCTGCCCTGGTGCGCCGTGCTGATTGCCAACGACCGCCCACCCAAGCGGGAACTGCAGTTCCGCCGCTTCCTGCCCCAGCACCACAGCGTTGCCCCGGAACTGCCGCCGGCCCACGAGCCGCTGGCACCGGCCGAGCCACCGGGCGACGAAGGTCGCCGGGACCGCTCCCGCGACCCCCGGATCATCGACCTCTGAGCGGCCGTCCGGGCCCGGCGCGCGCCGGGCCCCGCGGTGGCACAATCATGCTCGTGACGACGCAGACCCTGGACGCTCCGAAGACCGCTGACGCCGACCAGGACAATGAGGTCTTTCACTACGTCCGCAAGGACAAGGTGGCCGAGAGTGCGGTCCTCGGCACCATGGTCGAGGCGCTGTGCGGGGAGGTCTTCCCGGTGACCCGGGCCGCGAAGCCGGGCTCGCCGGTGTGCCCCCGCTGCCGCGAGGTCTACGAATCGCTGCCGGGTGCCGATTCCTGAGCCTGATCCGGTTCGGCCCGACGCCAACCCCGGCCCGGACGGGACGCGACGGACCCCGGTCCCAGCCGGCTCGGTGCCGCCTGCTCGATCTCGGCATTCAACTCCGCCCCGAGCAGTACCCCCAGGGCGAGCAGGTAGAAGAACAGCAGGGTGGCGATCGGGGCGGCCAGAGTGCCGTAGGCGTGGTTGTGCGCGGTGATGAACGAGATGTAGCTGCGCAGTCCGGCCGAGCCGGCCAGAAAGATCACCATGGCCAGGACAGCACCGGGAATGCCGCGCCGCCACGGCAACCGGCGTGGTGGCGCCAGGTGATACAAGCTGGTCAGACCGGCCAGTAGCAGCACGATGATCACCGGCCAGTACGCGGCGTGGATGACGCGGCCGGCGGAGTCGCGGGCCCCCAGTGGAAACAGCTTGGGCAGCACGGTCGGCCCGAGCACCAGCAGCGGCAGCACGACCGCTCCGACCAGGATCGAGCCGAGGTAGATACCCAGGGCCAGCAGCCGGCTGCGCACCGCCCCGCGCTGGTCCCGCATGCCGTAGGCAATGGTGATCGTGTTGACGAAGGTCGCGGTCGCCGACGAGCCGGCCCAGAGGGCGAGCAGGAAGCTGATCGACAGTACGTCGGCTCGGCCGGCGCGCAGCACCTGGTGTACCACCGGGGCGATCAACTGGTTGACCACCTGTGGGCTGAACGCCTTGGCGAAGCCGCTGAGCAGGTTGTTCTGCACGTCAGCCACGGTGTCCGGTCCGGCGAGGTCGGCGAAGTAGCCGACCGCGGCCAGCAGGGCCAGGAACAGCGACGGCATGGACAGCAATTGCCAGAACGCGGCCTCGGCTGACAGCCCGAGAATTCGGTCCTGCCACGCTCGCGAAACGGTGCGCCGGACGAGCCGGCGCGCGGCGTGCGGACTCCTCACAACTACCCAGTCTGACAACCAGGCCGGCCCCGGCGGTCACCGGACACGCCCGATCTCTGGTCGTCAGCGCCGTTCGTGGGTCGCTGCCGGGTGGTGACCGCAGCGCCGGTTAGGGTGGACGGCGCTGATGGCAAGGAACGAAAAAGGGGTGGCGTCGAACGTGGTTGAGCGCCACTCGAGCGGGGTTCGACTGCGCCTGTGGCAGCGGCAGGCGCTGAGCAAGTACCGCGACAGCGGGGCCAAGGACTTCCTCGTCACCGCGACTCCGGGAGCGGGTAAGACGACGTTCGCGCTGACCCTGGCCGTCGAGTTGCTGGCCCGGCGGGCCGTCGATCGGATCATCGTGGTCGCCCCGACCGACCACCTTCGAACCCAGTGGGCCCAGGCGGCGGAACGATTCGGCGTGTCTCTGGACCCGGCCCTGGTCAATGCGGTCGGTCCGGTGCCGGCCGACCGGCATGGCTACGTCACCACCTACGCCCAGGTCGCGGGCAAGCCCAGCCTGCACGCCGCGCGGGCGACCACCCGGCGCAGCCTGGTCATCCTCGATGAGATCCACCACGCCGGCGACGGGCTGAGCTGGGGCGACGCGGTGGCCGAGGCGTTCGACAGCGCCACCCGACGGCTCTGCCTGACCGGGACTCCGTTCCGGACCACGCTGGGGGAGCGGATCCCCTTCGTGCGCTACGAGCCGGACGGCGAGGGCGGCTTGGAATCGGTGGCCGATTTCAGCTACGGCTATGCCGACGCCCTGCGTGACCACGTCGTCCGGCCGGTCGTGTTCGCGGCCTACACCGGCGTGTCCCGCTGGCGGAACTCGGCCGGTGAGGTGGTGGCCGCCTCGCTCACCGAAGCCGGCACGAAGTCCACCGAGCAGGCGGCGTGGCGGACCGCGCTCGATCCGCGGGGCGATTGGGTCCCGCACGTGATCGCGGCCATGGACGAGCGGCTGGATCATCTGCGGGAGTCCGGAATGCCCGATGCCGGCGGTTTGGTGCTGGCCTCGGACCAGGACGACGCGCGGGCCTACGCCGAGATCGTGCACCGGGTCACCGGGGAGAAGCCGTACCTGATCCTGTCCGACGACCCCAAGGCCAGTGACAAGATCGGCCAGTTCGCCGAGGGTGGTGCCCGGATCGCGGTGTGCGTGCGGATGGTGTCAGAGGGGGTGGACGTGCCTCGGGCGGCGTGCCTGGCCTGGCTCACCAGCTACCGGACGCCGCTGTTCTTCGCCCAGGCGGTCGGCCGGGTCGTCCGGTCCCGGGGCCGGCACGAGTCGGCCACGGTGTTCCTGCCGGCCGTCCGCCCGCTGCTGAGCCTGGCTGCGGAGCTGGAGACCGAACGCAACCACGTGCTGCCGCCACCGGCGACCTCGGGCACCGAGCTCGACCTGGTCGACGACGTGGTCGAGGAAGCGCCGGAACAGGCGATGGCCGAGTTGCAGGACGGCTGGCAGGCACTGGAGGCCGAAGCCCAGTTCGCCCACGTCCTGCACGGCGGCCGGGCAGTGACCGTGGGGGGTCCGCCGCCCAGCGCTGAGGACGAGGAGTTCCTCGGGCTACCAGGACTGCTGACTGCGGAGCAGACGGCGGCGCTGCTGTCCAAGCGGGACGGTGAGCTGCGCAAACGAGCCAGCCGGGCCCGGCAGGACAGCCTGTTCAGCCCGGTCGACCCGGAGCCGGCCGAGCCGGCGCCCGGCGACGGACCGGCGGTCGACAGCCGCTCGAGCTGGCGAGCCGCCGCGGACCTGCGCCGGGAGGTCAACCGGCTGGTGTCGGTCGTGGCCGCCCGGACCGGCACGCCGCACGGCCAGCTGCATGCTCGGTTGCGCTCGGAGGTGCCCGGGCCGCCGTCGGCGTCGGCGTCGGTCGAACTGCTCGAGGCCCGCCGCGAGCGCCTGATGGCCATGTTGTGACCGGCTCAGCCTCGCGCGGCCCCGGTCGATAGGAAGCTCGAACGCACCGGAAGATCACCGTCTGCTCCCCGGTGTGATCAGCGCGTGGCCGAGCCGAGACCAACCCGGATCGCCCTTGTTACAGGGGTGTTTCCGGTGTTCGCTCGGGGCGAAATACATCTCAATCGGGCCCGGGGCGGAACTTCGGCGCGCCTCAGCTGGTTGTATGTATCGAGCGGACACGATGGGTCCTCTGAGCCAACCGAGAGCCTGTGTACGCGACACCGAACAGCGAGAACTTTTCGCAGGAAACGAGGGATCAGTGACAAGCACTCTGACCGTTGAGCCGTTGACCGCTATCGATCGTTGCGACCGGTGCGGTGCTCAGGCCTACGTGCGCGTCACCCTGCCGGCCGGAAGCGAGCTGCTTTTCTGCGCTCACCACGGCCGGGAGTACGCGCCCAAGCTCCGGGAGATCGACGCCCACATCACCGATGAATCAGAGCGCCTCGGCGAGGCTCAGACCTCGGCCGCGGCCGGAACTACGGACTGAGGTCCGGATAGCAGTTCGCTTCGAAGGCCGGTCACCGTGATGGTGACCGGCCTTCGGCGTCTTCGGAGCGGGTCGGTCGCCGGCCCACCACCCCCGGCTGGCCCGCGGAGCTCAGCGGGCGCGGTGGGCCAGCCACCCCCGGGCGCTGGCGGCGGTAGCCCGCGGTGGCGCCGGCGGCGGTAGCCCGCGGTCTGAGGCGGTCCGGCCGGGCGCCCCAGCCCCGGTCTCGTCCGGCCGGTTCGAGGATGCCTGGAGCACCGCAGCTGAGCGGGATTGGCTCTTTGCTGCAAGCGAATTGCCCGTGAATTTGACCGCGTCCATTTTTCGCTGCCTATTCTTTCGATTACGTAACGTGATCAGGCTTTCACGGTGCGTTCAAATGATGTGAGGTTTGCGTTAGTCATGATCATCAGGTAACCGTTAAGTCACCGCTGGTCACGGCTCGCCGCGCCGCAAATCCCTTATCGACAAAGGACTTCCTCGAACGTCCGAGATGGTGTAGCTTTCGTGTGCCGGGCGTTAAGCAAGCGGTAGCGATCCGGCTGGGAAGGCGGTCGGAACCGCGGCCGACGCCCACCGGTTCATTATTTGTCGTTCATCTATATCGCCGGACGACAATTTGCGTTAGGCACGATTGCTGACCAGGATTATCCGCATTGACTGGAGGATTGACGTGCGCTTCGAAGGCGGGGTGTCGGGTCCAGCAGCAGTGCCGCTAGTTGTCGAGGAGAAGCGGCGGCGAGGTTGGCTGCCGTTTGCCGCCGTCCGTCCGGACTACGACCTCATTCCGCTCAACGGCAAGCGGCTGCTGACCGAGGGGCTGAGCCGGCGTGCGCCGGCCGGCACGATCGCGGCCGTGGCGTATCGGGCCGAGCTGCGGCCATCGCCGGGCGAGGTGGTCAAGCACCTGATCGATCGTGATGCCTCGGTGCTGGCGCGGACTCGGATCACCGGCGGCGTGCCGGTCGAGGAGTACGAGCGAGCCGGGGCCGAGCATTCGGAGTGGTCGATGGACTCGGCGGTTGCCGCCGCGGCCGGGGTGCTCGGGCGGCACGTGTCGGAGTCCGGCACCGGCGCCCGGATCGAATCGGTTCGCCAGGACGTGCGCGGGGTACAGGTCGACGACGTCGTGATCTCGGTCGACGGCCAGCCGGTCCGGACCGCGACCGAGGTCCGCTCGGCCCTGGCCGGCCGCAACGCGGTCGCCCTCGAGGTCTCACGAGCCGGCCAGGCGCGGCCGGTCTCGCTGGTGCGGCAGTTCGATGGGGCGTGGGGGCTGCGGGTTGTCACCTCGGCCCGCTCGCTGCAGCACGGCATCGCGGCTCGGTTCGACCTGCCGGAGGACCTGCGCGGCCCGTCGCTCGGACTCGCGTGCGCGCTCAGCATCGTAGACGCCTACACCGGTGGTCAGCTCGCCGGCAGCGGCACGCTGGTGGCGACCGGCGCCGTGGACCTGACCGGTCGCGTCGGTGCCGTCGGAGCTATCGAATACAAGGCTCGCGCGGTGCGTGCGCAGGCGCACGCCCGGCGGTTTGTCGTCCCGGCCGAGGTTCCCGACGATGCCGAAGCGGCACGGCGGATCCTCGGTGGTCGGGTCGAGGTTGTGGCGGTGACAACGCTGCGCGAAGCGGTCGACCTTCTGGGTGGGCCGGCTTGGCGGAGCCGGAGAACAGCGACTCGATCGGCGGATCGGATCGGTGGCGCCGTCCGGTAACACCCCCAGTTATCACGCAGAAGAAGGAGGGAAACAAATGCGGATTGCAAGTGCTCGCTGGTCGAGCGCCCGGTGGTCGTGCGCTCGGTGGTCGAGCGCCCGGTGGTCGAGCGCCCGGTGGTCGTGTGCTCGGTGGTCGTGCGCTCGGTGGTCGAGCGCCCGGTGGTCGAGCGTCGCGGCAACCAGCCCGACGCTGGACAGCATCGAGCTGTAGCTCTCGATAGCTCAAGACAGCAGAGACAGAAACGGCCGGAGTCCCGAACAGAGTGGGCTCCGGCCGTTTCTGGTGTACCGGGCCGGGTTCAGTCCAGGTAGTCGCGCAGGACCTGGGACCGGGACGGATGCCGAAGCTTGGACATCGTCTTGGACTCGATCTGGCGGATCCGCTCCCGGGTCACCCCGTAGACCTGGCCGATCTCATCCAAGGTGCGGGGCTGGCCGTCGGTCAGCCCGAACCGCAGCTTGACCACCCCCGCCTCGCGCTCGGACAGCGTGTGCAGCACCGACTGCAGCTGGTCCTGCAGCAACGTGAACGACACTGCATCGACCGCAACCACGGCTTCTGAGTCCTCGATGAAGTCACCGAGTTGGCTGTCGCCCTCGTCGCCGATCGTCTGGTCCAGGCTGATCGGCTCCCGGGCGTACTGCTGGATCTCCAGCACCTTGTCCGGGGTGATGTCCATCTCCTTGGCCAGCTCTTCCGGCGTCGGCTCGCGGCCCAGATCCTGCAGCAGCTCACGCTGGATGCGACCCAGCTTGTTGATCACCTCGACCATGTGCACCGGGATCCGGATGGTACGGGCCTGGTCGGCCATGGCCCGGGTGATCGCCTGCCGGATCCACCAGGTGGCGTAGGTCGAGAACTTGTAGCCCTTGGTGTAGTCGAACTTCTCCACGGCCCGGATCAGGCCCAGGTTGCCTTCCTGGATCAGGTCGAGGAAAGCCATGCCGCGGCCGGTGTAGCGCTTGGCCAGCGACACCACCAGCCGGAGGTTCGCCTCGAGCAGATGGTTCTTGGCCCGCTCGCCGTCCCGGATGATCCAGTTGAGATCGCGGCGTTCCTGCAGCGGCAGCTTCTCACCGTCAAGTTCGAGCTGACGGACCCGCTCGGCCGCGTACAGGCCGGCCTCGATCCGCTTGGCGAGGTCTACCTCCTCCTCGGCGTTGAGCAGGGCGACCTTGCCGATCTGCTTGAGGTAGGCCCGGACCGAGTCGGCCGAAGCCGTCATCTCGGCATCCTTGCGGGCTTGCCTCAGTGCCTCGGACTCCTCCTCGTCCCAGGTGAACTCGGCCGACTCGCCTTCGGCTACGTCCGGGCTCTCCTCCGTCTCGGCATCGGCCTCGACGTCGGCCGGCAGATCTTCCAGCTCGACTTCTTCCAGTTCGGCCGGCTCGCCGTCAACTTCCTCGGCACCTTCGGCCGAGGTCGCCTCGGCGTCGGTGTCCTTGGCTGCTGCCTTCTTGGCCGGCGCCTTCTTGGCCGCGGTCTTGGCCGGTGCCTTCTTGGCCGGTGCTTTCTTGGCCGGTGCCGCGACGGTGGCGGTGACGGGTCGGCTGCCGGCGGCGGCGCTCACCGTGCGCGCCGCGTCGCCTGGCTCGGTCGCGGAACTGTCGGAAGCCTTGGAAACCACGTATGCCCTCTCATAACGCGTTGCGCAGCCCAGCGGCGGACCAGATTCCGATCCGCTCCTGCGCGAAGTGTTCTGTGTGGGCCAGCCAGCCTCTGGGGTTCAGCCGCAGTCCACGTGGGTGACCGCGATGCCTTCGTCAGCGCCATGCCCGTGCGTCTTCATTGTAAACACGCACAATCGCACTGCCACCCGAAGAGCTGAGGATTGCCGTCAGCGTTCGGCGGCGGCCATCGCCGCCCCGACGATCCCGGCGTTGTTGAGCAGCTGGGCCGGACGCACCGGCGTATGCAGGTTGAGCTGCGGCACCCACCGGTCGGCGTCCTTGCTGACCCCGCCGCCGACGATGAACAGGTCGGGAGAAAAGAGCCTTTCCACATGCGACATGTAGGCCTGGACCCGCTTGGTCCACTGCTTGTACGACATCTTCTGCTTGTCCTTGACCGAGGCCGCCGCCCGGGACTCGGCGTCGTGACCGTCCAGTTCGAGGTGGCCGAGTTCGGTGTTCGGCACGAGCTGGCCGTTGATGAACAGGCCACTGCCGATGCCGGTGCCGAAGGTGAGCAGGATGACCACGCCGGGCACCCCCTGGGCGGCGCCGAACCGGACCTCGGCCAGACCGGCCGCGTCGGCGTCGTTGAGCACGGTGACATCCAACCCGGTGGCCTTGGAGAACACCGCGTCGACGTCGGTGCCGATCCAGCTCGGATCGACGTTGGCCGCCGACTGGGCCACGCCAGACTTGATCACGGCCGGGAAGGTGGCACCGACCAGCCCGGTCCAACCGGCTCGCTGCACCAGCTCGACCACGACATCGGCCACGTTGTGCGGGGTGGACGGGTTCGGGGTGGCGATCCGCACCCGCTGCGTGCGCAACTGGCCGGTGCGGGTGTCGACGATCGCGCCTTTGATGCCGCTGCCGCCGATGTCGATACCGAACGCCGAGTCCGGCCGATCGGACTCTGCAGGTGAGCTGGCGGGCGGCTCTGGCGCGGTCATCTGTCCTCCGCTGGATAGGTTGGTGCTGGCAACAATATCGGCAGCCGGGTCGGGTGGAACCGGGCCCGGGTCAATTCGAGGAGGGCCTATGGCGGCCGAGTCGGAACCGAGCGCGCCGGATCCAGCTGGGCTGACCGAGTTGGCCTGCCTGCTCGCCCGCCGCGGCGGTGCGCTGGCGTTGGCCCGCCAGCAGTCCGGACTCGCGGTGACCACGAAGTCCTCGCCAACCGACGTGGTCACCGACGCCGACCGGGCCGTGGAGGAGTTGCTCCGGCAGGAACTGGCCCGGCGACGCCCCGACGACGCCGTCCTGGGCGAGGAGGGTGGCGCCGCCGGCACGAGCCGGGCGCCGGTGCGCTGGCTGATCGATCCGATCGACGGCACGGTGAACTACCTGCTCGGGCTACCCCAGTGGTCGGTTTCGGTTGCGGCCGAGTGCGCCGGCCGCACGGTCGCCGCCGCGGTGTTCAATCCGTCCTCCGGCGCCATGTTTCACGCGACCCTGGGGCATGGGGCTTTCCTGGATGAGCGCCGGCTGGCCGGGCCCCGGCTGGTGCCGCTGGCCGAGGCGGTGGTGGCGACCGGGTTCGGCTACGACCGTGACCGGCGAGCCGAGCAGGGTCGCATCGTCGGGCAGCTGCTGGGTCGGGTCGGCAACCTGCGACGCCTCGGATCGGCGGCCTTGGACCTGTGCGCGCTGGCGGCCGGCTGGGTGGACCTCTACTACGAGGGGCCGCTCGGCGAATGGGACATGGCGGCCGGGTTGCTGATCGCCACCGAGGCCGGCGTGCGCACCTCGGGGCTGCATGGTCGAGCGGCAGGGCCGCATTTCGTCGCCGGTGCTCATCCCGACACCGCGGCCGAGTTCTTCCAGGTGCTGACTGAACTGGGCGCGGGCTGAGCTCGCCCTCAGCAGGGCTTCTTGGCCCGTGCCACGGCGGCGTTGACGCTGGTCTGGCTGGCCAGGGCCTTGTAGCCGCTGCCCAAGATCAAGGTCAGGTTGGTGCCGGTGTTGCTACCGGCCAGCAATCGGGAGCCGGGAAGGTAGAAGCTCAGCAGCGTGGCCGCAGCCTTCCCGCTCTTGCCGTACTCGATCTCAGCGACGCCGCCGTACGGGCTGCTGGCATCGCCCGGGGTCCCGGTCTTGAAGCCCCGGCTCTTGAGCTGCGCCGTGACCTGGGTCGCGAGCAGGTTGCGGCCGGCGCCGTTGAGCACGTCCACGGTCACCGTGCGGGGGGCGGGCAGGGTCAGCGGCTTGGCACCGGCCGAGGCGCAGGTCACCGGCTTGCTGCCGGCGTTGGTGGCGGGCGGGCTGCTGGTATTCGAGCGGTGCAGAACTCGCCACCAGACCACCGCGGTGAGCACGGTCAGGACAAGCAGGAAGGCCAGTGCCGGAAGCGGGCGGCGGGCAGTAGAAGTAGCCATCCGGACTCGCTATCCTCCTCTCCTGCGCACGGGAACGGCACGCTCGCGGGCACGGGATTCACCGCGCTCGCCGGGCCGGCCCCGGTGGGGGTGTGCAGGACAGCCTAGCTGGATGAACTGCTCGGGAATTGTGCGGCATGCCCGGTCGTTGGAGGGCAAGCACCACGCGGTACCGTTCCCCAGCGTCCGCGGTAGCTGAGCGTGCAGCAACCACAGCTGACGGTCGGGGGGACATCGGCCGCAGAACCGCACGTAATGAATGAGGAGTGAGAGCAAGTGGCTACCGACTACGACGCCCCGCGCCGGGGTGAGGTCGACGAGCTGAACGAGGATTCGCTCGAGGAGCTCAAGGCCAGGCGAGCCGAGGCGCAATCCGGCTCGATCGACGTTGACGAAACCGAGTTGGCTGAATCGCTGGAACTGCCCGGTGCTGACCTGTCCAGCATGTCCGGCGAGGAGCTGACCGTCAGGGTGCTGCCCAAGCAGGATGACGAGTTCACCTGCGCCAGCTGCTTCCTGGTCCACCATCGCAGCCGGCTGGCCCGGGAGAAGAACGGCCAGCTGATCTGCCGCGATTGCGCCTGAGCGCCGGTGTCGCTGCATCCGGCCCGAATGTCGGGCCGGGCCGTGGCATGGTGGATCGATGCCTGTTGACGAGTTGGCCGACCTGGTCGCGCGAGCGGCCGGCGCCGCGGAGTCCGGCCAGGAGTCGCGGCGGGGAGTTGCCCGGGCGCTGGCGGCGCTGGTCCCGGTACTGACCCGCAGCGCCAAGGCCTCGGGCGTGCGCGCCGTGGCGGCCGGTCGCTGGCTCACCGATCTGGTGGTCGAGCTGGCCCCCCGCGTCCCGGTCCGTGACGCGCTCACCCTGCGTGCCCAGCACGTGGGGCTGACCGATGTCGAGATCGCCGAGCGCCTGGTGCGCTCGGCTTCCCGCACCACCGCGACGATCGGCGCCGGCATCGGCGGCCTGTCCGCGGTCGAGTTTCTCAGCCCGCCGACGCTCCTGGCCGCGCCGGTACAGCTGGCCGCGGAGATGCTCACCGTGACCGCGGTCGAACTCAAGCTGGTCGCCGAGTTGCACGAGATCCTCGGTGCCCCGGCCGCCGGCAGCTTGAGTGATCGCGCCGGGCAGTACCTGATGTCCTGGACCAGTCGCCGGGCGATCAGCGCCTCGGCGCGCGGGGCCGGTCTGGGCGCGGTGCTGGGGGCGTCGGCCAAACGCGAGCTGCGCAGCCAGCTGCTGCGCCGGATCGGTCGCTCGACCTCGGCGCTGGCCCCGTTCCTGGCCGGCGCGGTTGCCGGGGCCGAGGTGAACCGGCGCGCGACCAAGCAGCTCGGGGAGGCCCTGTTGAACGAGCTGCGCGGGCGGGCCGAGGACCGCTGGTTCCACCGGGTGTAAAGCCGGGCCAGCATCCAGCCGGTGCCGGGGCCGCCGGACTCGATTCACCCGCCGGGGTGGCCCAGGCTAGAGAGGCTAGAGGCCGCCGATCATTCCGCCGTCGAGCACCAGCGTCTGGCCGGTGGTCCAGGCGGCATCAGTCGAGGCCAGGTAGGCGACCGCGGCCGCCACGTCTTCGGGTTCACCCAATCGCTTCAGCAGGTAGCCCGCGGCGGCGGCACCCTCGTCGTCGGCGTAGAGCGCTTCGGCGAAGCGGGTCTTGACCACGGCCGGGGCGACCGCGTTGACCCTGACCTTGGGGGCCAGCTCGGTGGCCAGCTGCCGGGTCAAGTTGATCACCGCGGCCTTGGACACGCCGTAGAAGGCGATGCCGGGAGCGGCGCCGAGGCCGGCCACCGAGGCGACGTTGACTACCGCGCCGCCGTGCTCGCCGAGCCAGGCGCGGTGGGCCAGCCGGGTCCAGGCCAGGTTGGCCAGCACGTTGACCTCGAGGATCTTTCGACCTGCGGCCTCGTCCATGTCCAGCAGCGGGCCGTAGACCGGGTTGATGCCGGTGTTGTTGACCAGCACGTCGAGCCGACCGAAGGCGTCGATGGTGGCCTGCACGGCCGCGTCCCGGTGCTCGGCGTCGTCGCTGGCGCCGGCGACGTAGATGGCGCGGTCCGGACCGCCGAGCTCCTCGGCAGCTTGCCGCAGTGCGTCGGGCTTGCGCGCGGTGATGCAGACCTGCGCACCCTCCTCGACCAGGCGCCGGGCGATGGCCAGCCCGATCCCGCGGCTGGCCCCGGTCACCAGGGCGACCTGGCCGGCAAAGCGCCGGCCCACTCCTTCTGACACCGCTTCCTCCGATTCCTGTTCGGCCCTAGATTCGGCCGCTGCTGATTGTCACCGCTGCCGGTTCGGTGCCGCCGGTCCGGTCAGCCCGATGCGGCCAGCGCGGCCAGCAGCTGATCGGGCCGGCGGGTGGACAGCAGCCAGTAGGGCTCCTCGATCCGGTCGTCGGTCAGATCACCGGTCGGCCTCAGCACGAGCTGGACCCCGGGACCGATCCAGGAGCGCACGAAGGCGAAGGCGCTGGGGTCACCCTGCCGCCCGGCCAGGCGGCGAACCTGGTTGTAGTCGAGGGCGAACATGTCGGCGATCCGGTCGACCGGCACCCGCCGCGAGCCGGCGCGCAGTTGGCCGTCGGTCACCTCGAGCGCGGCGGTGGAGATCCACCGCACCACCGCGATGGCACCGGCCAGGGACAGCACGACCGGCAGCCAGACCAGCGAATCGGGCAGCACGAAGATGAATTCCCCGCCGAGCAGAACTGCGGCGAAACACGCCACCGGATACCACCACCACGGCGCGTACAACCGCTCGCGGTAGGTACCGGTAGCGGCCTGGCGGGCCAGGGGTTCACTCACCCGACGAGGGTAGCCTTTGCGGTTGTGACGGCCGACAGTGCGGCGGCGCCGACCGAAACGGCGCTGCGGGTGCAGGTGCGCCGGCTGAACCCGGCCGCGCCTTTGCCCGGTTACGCCCTCGACGGGGACGCGGGAGCCGACCTGGTGAGCATGATCGACCTCGATCTCGGGCCGGGGGAGCGGGCGCTGATCCCGACCGGAATCGCGATCGCGCTACCGCCCGGCTACGCCGGCTTCGTGCATCCCCGCTCGGGCCTGGCGATCCGGGCCGGGCTGGGACTGGTCAACGCTCCGGGCACCATCGACTCCGGCTACCGCGGCGAGGTGACAGTGATCGTGGTGAACCACGATCGGCGGGACGTGATCAAATTGCGAGCTGGTGACCGAATCGCGCAGCTGGTCATCCAGCGGGTGGAGCGAGCCGAGTTCGAGTTCGTGGACGACTTGCCCGCTACGCTGCGCGGCGATTCCGGGCACGGTTCGACCGGGGGCGCCATCGCGCTGCTGGCCGGCCGGGCCGACGACGAAGAAGGAGACGATCGTTAATGGCGCTGCGGCGCAAGGAGAAGCGGACCGAAAGGTCGAAGCTCGACGCGACCCCGCCCTGGGACACCAGCAAGCGACGAGCGGTCGCCGCGACGACCGGTCCGTTCGACGAGAGCGATGCCGAACTGGCCGAGGAGCTGGAACGGATCGACCTCGGCGCGCTGCGGATCCCGGCCGCGGCCGGACTGGAGGTCCGGGTCGAGGTGGCCGAGCAGGGCCAGATCGCCGGGGTCACCCTGGTCAACGAGACCGGCCAGATGCAACTCGGAGTGTTCGCCGCGCCGCGTAACGAAGGCATCTGGGACGACGTGCGGGCCGAGATCAAGGCCTCGATCTCGCAGCAGGGTGGCACCGTCACCGAGCAGGACGGGGTGTTCGGTCCCGAGCTGGCCGGCAAGCTGCCGGCCCAGGGCGGGGTGACGCCGATTCGCTTCATCGGGGTGAACGGACCGCGCTGGTTCCTGCGGGCCACGCTGGCCGGGGCCCCGGCGTTGGCCGACGAGGCCGCGGAGCTGTTCCTGGACACGCTGCGCCAGGTCGTCGTGGTTCGGGGCAACGATCCGCTGCCGGTGCGGGAACCGGTGCCGCTGGCCCTGCCGCGGGAGGCGGCCGAGCAGGTCGCGGCCGCGGCTGAGCAAGCGCAGCGGGCCGGCGGCGAGCAGGCTCCGTAGGTGGAAGCGCCCCGGCCAAGCGATCAGCTGCGCGAACGGACCCGGCAGCAGCTGCTGGCCTCGTTCGGGGGCTGGTCCGGCACGATCGTCAGCGCGATCCCGCTGGTGGTGTTCGTCGCCGTCAACGCCGCGGCCAGCCTGCGGGCCGCGGTCTATGCCGCCGTCGGTGCCGCCGTGCTGCTGGCCGGATACCGGTTGGTCCGCGGACAGTCCGTGCAACAGGCGTGGTCGGGCCTGTTCGGCGTCGTGGTCGCCGCAGCGATAGCGGCCCACACCGGTCAGGCCCGGGGCTTCTTCCTGCTCGGCATCGCCGGCTCTGCCCTGTACGGGACGATTTTTCTGATCACCCTGGTGATTCGCCGGCCCCTGGTCGGACTGCTGTGGGAATTCCTCGACCCGGCGCCGTTGCCCGAAGGGCAGCGCTGGTACCGGGTGGCGCCGTTGCGCCGGGCCTACGACGTGGCCACGCTGGCCGGCCTGGCGATGTTCGCCGCCCGGGCCCTGGTCCAGCTGAGCCTGTTCCAGGAGAACCGTACCGGCTGGCTCGCGGTGACCAAGATCGTCATGGGCTTCCCGCTGTATTTGGCCGTGCTGGCGTTCGGATTCTGGGTCATCCGGCGCGCCCGACACCAGCTCGCGGCCCCGCCGGAGGTCGAACCGGAGCTGCCGCCGGTCGGCGAGGTGGTCGAGGCCGCAGTCGATCAGATCGTGGAGCGGCCGGTGGAGCACGTCACCGAGCATCCCGGCAGCCGGGCGCCCGGGCCGCCGGCCGAGGACTGAGCCGAGCCCGCCGGTTCAGGCGGTGCAGACCGCGGCCCGGATGGCCGGTTCGGCCTCGGGCAGCGCCACGAACAGCAGCTCGTCGCCCGGTTCCAGCGGTTCGTCCGGGGTCGGGGTGAGCACCCGCTGGTTGCGGATGATCGCCACCAGGGCGGCGTCCGAGGGCAGCTCCAGGCCGCGCACCGGCACGCCCGCGCACGGTGCGGACTCGGGCAGGGTGACCTCGATCAGGTTGGCCTGACCCTGGCGCAACGAGAACAGGCGGACGACGTCGCCGACCGACACCGCCTCCTCGACCAGGGCCGCCAGCACCCGCGGGGTCGAGACCGCCACGTCGACGCCCCAGGACTCGGTGAACAGCCACTCGTTGGCCGGATGGTTGATCCGAGCCACCACCCGGCGGACCGAGAACTCGGTCTTGGCCAGCAGGGACACGACCAGGTTCACCTTGTCGTCGCCGGTGGCCCCGATCACCACCTCGCAGTCCTGCAGGTTGGCGTCCTCGAGGCTGGACAGCTCGCAGGCGTCGGCGTGCAGCCAGGATGCCTCCTCGATCCGCTCCGGGCGGACCTTGCGGGCGTCCTTGTCGATCAGCAGGACGTCGTGCCCGTTGGTGATCAGCTCCCGGGCGATGGAGCGGCCCACCGCCCCGGCGCCGGCAATCGCGATTCGCATCAGTGCCCCCCGCCGATCGGACCTTCGGCCGCGGCCTCCCGGACCCCGTCGGCCAGCGCGTCGGTCGCGGTCACGTGCAGCTCGTCCCCGTGCTGGATCACGCTCTGGGCGGTGGGCAGTTCACCCTTACCGAACCGGCTGATCAGCGCGACCCGGCCGCCGGTGGCGGCCTCGAACGCCGAGAGCTTCTCGCCGACCCAGGCTTCGGCCAGGATGACGTGCAGGAGCACGATCTGCCCGGTGGGGTCGCGCCACTCCTCGTCGATCGTGCCGCCGAGAATGTTCTTGAGCAGCCGGTTGGCCGTCCACGGCACGGTTGCGACGGTCGGGATGCCCAGCCGCTCATAGACCTCGGCCCGGAGCGGGTCGTAGATGCGGGCCACCACGTGTCCCACGCCGAAGGTCTCGCGGGCCACCCGGGCCGCGATGATGTTGGAGTTGTCGCCGCTGGACACTGCGGCGAAGGCGTCGGCCTGCTCGATGCCGGCATCGATCAGGGTCTCGCGATCGAAGCCGATACCGGCGATCGTCTTGCCCGCGAACTCCTCGCCCAGCCGCCGGAACGCGCCCGGGTCCTGGTCGATCACCGCGACACTGTGATTGAGCCGTTGCAGATGATGCGCCAGGGTCGAGCCGACCCGGCCACATCCCATCACCACGATGTGCACGTGGCGCAACGCTACACAGTTTCCGGCTGAACGGATGCCCCGCCTCCGGTCGCCGGCCCGACTGCCTAGGGTTGGGCCATGCCCTTGGACTGGACCGGACAGCGACTGGAGCTGACCGTCGGCCCGGTCGCTCACGGTGGCCATTGCGTCGCCCGGCACGAGGGCCGCGTCATCTTCGTGCGGCACACCCTGCCCGGCGAGGCGGTGCTGGCCGAGGTGACCGAAGACCGCGGCGGCGCGTTCTGCCGGGCCGACGCGGTACAGATCCGGCAGCCGGCTGCGGAGCGGGTCGAGCCGGCCTGCGAGTACGCCCACCCGGGCGGCTGCGGCGGGTGCGACTTCCAGCACGTCAGCGGGCCCGGTCAGCGGGCGCTCAAGGCCGCGGTGATCGCCGAGCAGTTGAGCCGGCTGGCCGGCGTGGAGCGCCGCGTCGAGGTCCGGCCGCTGTCGGCGGCGCTGCTCGGTTGGCGGCGGCGCATCCGGTTCGCGGTGACGCCGGACGGCCGGCTCGGGTTGCACCGGCATCGTTCGTCGGAGATCGTGGCGCTGCGGCACTGCCCGCTCGGTGAGGCCGGCGTGGGTGATGCCCAAGCGCTGGCCAAGGACTGGTCCGGGTGGGCCGAAGTGGAGCTGGCTGTCGATGACTTCGGCCAGCTGGCGGGCGTGGGTTTTCCTCCCCAGCCGCCGGCCCGCGGCCGGGCCCGCCGGCCCAGGTCCCGGCCCGAGCCGCTGTTCGGCCCGGCGATGCTGGACTACGAAGTCCTCGGCCACCGCTTCCAGGCCGAGCCGGCCGGGTTCTGGCAGAGCCACCCGCTGGCCCCGGCGGCCTTCAGCGAGGCGGTGCTGCTGGCCGCCCAGCTGCAGCCGGGAGAACGAGTACTCGAACTGTATGCCGGCGCCGGGCTGTTCACCGCGTCGTTGGCCGCCGCGGTCGGGGCGAGCGGGCGGGTCGTGAGCCTGGAGGGTGACCGGCACGCCGCGGCGGCGGCGGAACGGAACCTGGGCCAGCTGGACTGGGCCGAGGTGCTGCACCGACCGGTTACTCCGGCCACGGTCGCCGCGGCCGCGACCCCGGATGTGGTGGTACTCGACCCGCCGCGCACCGGTGCCGGCCGGGAGGTGATGGCGGCCATCCTGGCCCAGCGCCCGCGCACCGTGGTCTACGTCGCCTGCGACCCGGCCGCCCTGGCCCGCGATGTACGGGTCGCCGTGGACGCGGGCTGGCGGCTGGCCGACGTGACCGGTTTCGACGCCTACCCGATTACCCATCACGTGGAGTGCATCGCCGCCCTGCACGCGCAGTGACCGGCGCGCGCAGCGCGCCCGTCGCCGGCTGGTCCCGGTAGGCTCAGGCTCGTGAGCTCGTTACTACGGCAACTGTCCGGACCGGCTGACCTGCGGGGACTCGACGCGGAGCAGCTGACGGCGCTGGCCACCGAGATCCGGGACTATCTGATCAGTACGGTGGCCAAGACCGGCGGCCACCTCGGACCCAACCTCGGCGCGGTCGAGCTGACCCTGGCCCTGCACCGGGTGTTCGACTCGCCGACCGAACCGATCCTTTTCGACACCGGCCACCAGAGTTACGTGCACAAACTGGTCACCGGACGGCAGCAGGAATTCCAGACACTGCGGCAGCACCGCGGGCTGTCGGGATACCCGAGCCGGTCCGAGAGCGAGCACGACTGGATCGAGAACTCACACGCCTCCACCGCGCTGTCCTACGCCGACGGGCTGAGCAAGGCCTTCGCCATCCGCGGTGACCAGCGGCCGGTGGTGGCCGTGGTCGGTGACGGCGCGCTGACCGGCGGCATGTGCTGGGAGGCCCTGAACAACATCGCTGCCTCCGACCGGCCGGTAGTGATCGTGGTCAACGACAACGGCCGCTCCTACTCGCCGACCATCGGCGGCCTGGCCGAGCACCTGGCCGGCCTGCGCACCCGACCCGGTTACGAGCGAATGCTGCGCAACGTCAAGGGGACACTGGGCCGTACGCCGGTCGTCGGCGGTCCGCTCTACGACGCCTTGCACGGGCTCAAGCGCGGCATGAAGGACCTGATCTATCCGGACGGCATGTTCGAGGACCTCGGGCTGAAGTATCTCGGTCCGGTCGACGGCCACGACATCGCCGCGATGGAACACGCGCTCACCCTGGCCCGTAACTTCGGTGGCCCGGTGCTGGTGCACTGCGTCACCCGCAAGGGCTTCGGGTACGCCCCGGCCGAGAATCACGAGGCCGACCGGATGCACGGCGGGGGGGCCTTCGACCCGGAGACCGGCAAGTTCCTGACCGGCGGCGGGCGAAGCTGGTCGGGCGTGTTCGCCGAGGAGATGGTCAAGCTCGGGGCGGAGCGGGACGACCTGGTGGCGATCACCGCGGCGATGCTCAACCCGGTCGGGTTCGGGCCGTTCGGGGCCGCCTATCCCGAGCGCACCTTCGACGTCGGGATCGCCGAGCAGCACGCGCTCACCTCGGCCGCCGGCCTGGCCGCCGGAGGTCTGCATCCGGTCATCGCGCTGTACGCCACCTTCCTCAACCGCGCCTTCGATCAGCTCTTGATGGACGTTGCGTTGCACCGGGCCGGCGTGACGCTGGTGCTGGACCGGGCCGGAGTCACCGGCGAGGACGGCGCCAGCCACCACGGGATGTGGGATCTGGCCCTGCTCGGCGTGGTCCCGGGCATCCACATCGCGGTGCCGCGCGACGCGGCCACCCTGCGGGCCGAGCTGGCCGAGTGCGTGGCCATCGACGACGCCCCGTCGGTGCTGCGCTACCCCAAGACGCCGCTGGGTGACGACATTCCGGCCGTGCGCCGCGAGGCCGGTATCGACGTGCTGGCCGAGCCGGACCGGGATCCGGTCGACATGCTGCTGGTGGCGGTCGGCTCGCTGGCCGCCGACGGGCTGGCCGCCGCGGCCCGGGTGGCCGAGGCCGGATACCGGGTCCGGGTCGTCGACCCGCGATGGGTCACCCCGGTCCCGGCCGGTTTGCTCGAGCTGGCCGGCCAGGCCGAGCTGGTGGTCACGGTCGAAGACGGGATCGTGGTCAACGGCGCCGGTTCGCGGATCGCGCAGTTCCTGCGGGAGCACGGATGCCCGACCCCGACGCGCGAGCTCGGCATACCTGCCCAATTCCTGCCGCACGGCAAGGTGGCTGAGGTTCGGGCCGAGATCGGTCTCAACCCGCAGGGGATTTCCCGACGCATAATCGAGCACGCGGCGGCCCAACTGGGTCGCGGTGACACCGGGGGAGCGGCGGTTGACGGTGAGTTACCGCAGTCCGAATCGACCCGGCCGGGCCGCACCTGAGCCCCGAACGAGGAACCGGCGCGACGCTTCCACGGCACGGCGCGTCGTGAGATCGTGTTGCCGACCATCTCGTGGACGATGACGGGAGACACCCTGTCCAGTCCGCGGATCAGTGAATGAAGGTGGAGTCAAGGTGCGAGTACTTGTAGTCGAGGATGAGAGCCAGCTGGCCGACGCAGTTGCTCGTGGCCTGCGCCGGGAAGGCATGGCCGTCGACGTCGCCTACGACGGTGACGAGGGGTTCGGCAAGGCGACCACCACGCGCTACGACGTGATCGTGCTCGACCGCGACCTGCCCGGTAAGAGCGGGGACGAGATCTGCCGCTCGCTGACTGACGAGGGCGTGCTGACCCGCGTGATCATGCTGACCGCCAGCGCCGCGATCGAGGACAAGGTCGAGGGCCTGGCCTTGGGTGCAGATGACTACCTGGCCAAGCCGTTCGCCTTCGCCGAGCTGGTGGCCCGGGTGCGGGCGCTCGGCCGGCGGGCGACGCCGGCGGCGCCACCGGTGCTGCAAGCCGGCGACCTGGTGCTGGATCCGGCCAAGCGGACGGTGACCCGCTCCGGCCGCAACATCGACCTGACCCGCAAGGAGTTCGGCGTCCTGGAGACGTTGCTGTCGGCCGCCGGCGTCGTTGTCTCCAGTGAGGAGCTGCTCGACCGGGTCTGGGACGAACACGCCGACCCGTTCACGACCACGGTTCGGGTGACCATGATGACTTTGCGCCGCAAGCTCGGTGAGCCGCCGATCATCGAGACCGTGGTCGGTTCCGGCTACCGGGTCGACCCGTCGCTGATCACCGCCTCGGAAGACAGCGTCGGCGTGGGCGGCACGGCCGAGTAGCAGGCGCCGGAACCGGGGGGTACGACGAAGCGGTGAAAGTGGTGCAGCCGACGCTGCGGATCAGGATGGCCCTGCTCTACGGAGCACTGGTGCTGCTGATCGGTGCCGCGCTGCTCGCGACCTCCTACATCCTGCTCGATCGGGCGTTGAGCCAGATAGCGTTGCCGAACAACCCCGGCGACGTGATCATCGTGGACAACGGGACCGGGCAGAGGACCAGCTGGAATCCGTCGTTGGCCCGCGACACTATGCGTACCGACGCGTTGCACTACCTGCTCAACAACGGCCTGCTGTACTTCGGCGTGATCGTGCTGATCGGCTCGATCGGCGGTTACCTGCTGGCCCGGCAGGCGCTACGACCGGTGGCGCGGATCACCGCCACCGCCCGCCAGCTGTCGACGAACACGCTGAACGAGCGGATTGGCCTGGGCGGCCCGGATGACGAGCTGCGCGAACTGGCCGACACCTTCGACGAGATGCTGGCCCGCCTCGATGCTGCCTTCGGCAGCCAGAAGCGGTTCGTGGCCAACGCCAGTCACGAGCTGCGCACGCCGCTGGCCGTCATCCAGACCGAACTCGACGTCACGCTGTCCGACCCGCATGCTGCGGCCGACGAGCTGCGGCGGATGGGTGAGGTGGTGCGCGATGCCACCAACCGGGCTCAGCGTCTGGTTGATGCGCTCCTGGCGCTGGCCCGGTTGCAGGGCCGAGAGGGCCAAGGCCTGGAGGTCTCCGAACCGGTCGTGCTGACCGAGCTGATCCCGAGCGCGGTGGCCGCGGCCGAGGCCGAGGCCGCGGTTCGGGGGATCACCATCACCGCTGAAGGCGAGCCGGTCGGCACCACCGGCGACCCGCGCCTGCTCGAGCGGGTCATCGGCAACCTGGTCGAGAACGCGGTGCGCTACAACGTGCCCGGCGGCTGGGTCAAGATCTTCACCGAGAGCGCGAACAGCGGCAGCGAACGACTGTCTCGGATCGTGGTCACCAACTCCGGCGTGTCGGTGCGCCCGGAGGAGGTGGAGGGGCTGTTCGACGCGTTCCGGCGGGGCGGTCGGGCCCGCACCGGGCAGCGCGGGGCCGGGCTCGGGTTGTCCATCGTGCGAGCCATCGTGGACGCCCACGACGGCTCGATCGAGGCCGAGGCGCTGCCGGCCGGCGGCCTGCGGGTTGCCATCTCGTTGCCGGCCACCAGCACCCAGGCTGCCTCCCTGATCGGGTGAACCGGCTAGTTTCATCAGCAGTCATGTCTCAACCCGCTACCCGGTTACGGCTGCCCCGGTGGACCACCCATCCGGCAGTCGGCGTGCTGGCCCTGCTCGCGCTGGCGGTAGTGCTGATCTGGCGCGGCGAACCGCAACCGTCCTCGCGCCCGAGCGGCACCTCGGTCGCGGTGTCGGGCACCGCCTCGGCTGACCGCGGCAGCACGCCGGCGCTACTGGTCCTGCGTGACGGTCGGGTTCAGCGGGTGGCCGGTCCACGGGTGACCCCGGTCCGGCTACCGGCCGGGGTGATCCCTCGGGCGCTGCTGACCAGCCGCGGGCTTTCGGTGGTACTGGCGCTGGTCGACGGCCGGCAGCGCGCTTACGCCGTCACCGCGCGGTTGATCGTGATCGACCTGGGATTCGCCGACGCGGTGCTACCGGCCGTGCAGGGCCGGGCCGCGGTCATCGTGGAATCGGCCCTCGTCGACCCGGGCACGGTGCCGTTGCCGTCACCGACGGCGACCCCGACCGGCACCGGGTCGAGCGCTGGCCGCAGTTCGGCCAGCGCCAGCGCCAGCCCCGGCGAGCCGCCGCTGCGCGACTACCTGGTCCGCCGCTACGACTCCGACGGCAACGCGATCGAGGGCGCAAGCCTGCTTCCGGCCGGCTACCGGGCCGCGGTGGACACCCCGGTCGGCTTGACGGCCTGGCAACCGGTGAGCCGGGTCTACGACCACGGTGTGGCCCAGGAGTCGCTCTCGGCGGCGGCAGTGCTGATCCGGCCCGACGGCAGCGAACGAGCCCTGGGCACCGTGCACCCGCTGGCGGTCAGCCGCACCGAACTGCTGGTGTGGGACGTCGCCAACCGCCGGTTCGGGGTGCTGCCGCTGCGTTACGTGACCTCCACCGCCACCAGCACGGCATCGCCCACGAGTTCGGCTCGCTCACGCTCGGCGTCGGCGAGCAGTTCCGCCAGCCGGTCGGCCTCGGCCAGCCCGAGCTCGACCGTGGTCGCCGGGGCTCGGTGGTTCCAGCCGACCCGGGGCATGCTGCTGGTGACCGGGCCAGCGGCGTTCAATGCCGACGGATCGGCGTTCGCCGTCTACGCCCAGGTCGGCAGCCGGCGCCGGCTGGTGGTGGCCCAGCTCAAGGACCTCGGCACCGACCTGGTGGAGGTGCTGGTGCTGGCTCGTCCGGTGGCCAAGAGCTCAGCCGCCCCCAGCGGGTCGTCGAGCGTGATCTCGCCGGCGCCGGGCAGCGCCAGCCCGTCGGCCACCGCGAGCCCGAGCACCAGCACCCCCACGGTGTCGCGGGAGGGCTATCCGATCAGCGCGCCGCTGGCCCCGCTGTGGTTGGGCAACCTGGTGGTCGGAGTGGCCCTGGACGCGACGGTGATCGGTTACCACCCGGGCAGCAACCAGTCGAGCGAACTGGATCTCGGACTGAGCCAGGTCAGCTCGCTGGCCCTGGCGCCCTGACCCCGAGGCTTCAGGCCGGGACGCTGGCCACGCCGGGCCGGTTGAACCGGTGCCCGACCACGCGCTCGGACACGCCCTGCCGGTCCAGATAGGGCGTGATGCCGCCGAGGTGGAACGGCCAGCCGGCGCCGAGCAGCAGGCAGAGGTCGATGTCGGCGGCCTCGGCCACCACCCCGGCCTCGAGCATCAGGCCGATCTCCTCGGCCAACGCCTCCAGCGCTCGCTGCCGGACCTGCTCGGCGGACGAGGGCCGGTCGCCGGTCCGGAACAACTGTGCGACCTCCGGGTCGACCTCCGGCCGGCCGGAATCCCACCGGTAGATGCCGGGCTTGTTGGCCTCGACCAGCCGGCGCAGGTTTTCCGACACTCCGTAGCGTTCGGGGAAGGCGGCATGCATCGTCTCGGCCACGTGCAGCGCCACCGCGGGTCCGACCAGGGCCAACAGCACGAACGGCGACATCGGCAGCCCCAGTGGTTCCAGGGCTTGATCGGCGACCTCGATCGGGGTGCCCTCGTCCACCGCGGCGGTGACCTCGCCCAGGAACCGGGTCAGCAGCCGGTTGACCACGAAGGCCGGGGCGTCGGAGACGAGGACCGCCGACTTCTTCAACGTCTTGGCCACGCCGAAGGCGGTGGCCAGGGTGGCGTCGTCGGTCCGCTCGCCGCGCACGATCTCCAGCAGCGGCAACACCGCGACCGGGTTGAAGAAGTGGAAGCCGACCACCCGCTCCGGGTGCTCGAGCTCGGCCGCGATGTCGGTGACCGACAGCGACGAGGTGTTGGTGGCCAGCACCGCCTCGGCGGAGATGTAGCCCTCCAGCTCGGCGAAGACCGCCTTCTTCACCGACAGTTGCTCGAAGACGGCCTCGATCACGAAATCGGCGTCGGCGAAAGCGTCCTTGGTCAGCGAACCCGACACCAGGGCCTTGAGCCGGTTGGCCTGATCCGGGCTGAGCCGGCCCTTGGCCAGCTGCTGGTCCAGCTCCTGGTGCACGTACCCGACGCCCTTGTCCAGCCGGGCCTGATCCACGTCGGTCAACACCACCGGCACTTCCAGCCGCCGGGCGAACAGCAACGCCAGCTGGCTGGCCATCAGCCCGGCCCCGACTATCCCGACCTTGGTCACCGTGCGGGCCAACGATCGGTCCGGCGCGCCGGCCGGCCGCTTGGCCCGCTTGTTCACCAGATCGAAGGAGTACAGGCCGCTGCGTAGCTCGTCGGACATGATGAGGTCGGCCAGCGCCTCGTCCTCGGCCGCCGTCCCGGTGGCGAAATCGACGGACTTGGCCGCGGCCATCAGCTCCAGCGCGCGCCCGGGAGCCGGCGCCGCGTCATGCAGCCGGGCCTCGACCAGGGCCCGACCGGCCGCGATCGCGTCGTCCCAGGCCTGGCCCCGATCGACTTCGCGCCGGGTGATCGGGGTCGAACCGTCGAGCACCTTGGCCGCCCACCGGAACGAGTCGGCGAGGAAGTCGGCCGAAGGCAGCAGCTCGTCGAAGATGCCGAGCCGGAGTGCCTGGTGCGGCTTGAGCATCTTGTTCTGGTTCAGCGGATTCTCGACGATGACCTTCACCGCGTCCGCGGCCCCGATCAGGTTCGGCAGCAGTTGGGTGCCACCCCAACCCGGTACCAGGCCGAGGAAGCACTCCGGAAAGGCGATCGCCGCGGTCGAGCTGGACAGCGTCCGGTAGTCGCAGTGCAGGGCCAACTCGAGGCCGCCGCCGAGCACGGCGCCGTTGACGAAGGCGAAGGTCGGTACGTCGAGGTCCTTGATCCGGCCGAACACCGCGTGCCCGGCCCGAGCCACCTCCAGCGCCTGCTCGCGCCGGGTGATCAGGGCAACGCCGCTGATGTCGGCGCCGACGGCGAAGATGAACGGCTTGCCGGTGACCGCTACCGCACTGACCTTGGGCCGGTGCGCCTCGATGTCGTCCAGGGCTGCGTTGAGCAAGGCCAGCCCGCCCGGGCCGAAGGTGGACGGCCGGGTGTGGTCGTGACCGTTGTCCAATGTGATCAGGGCGAATTCCCCGGCCACGCCCGGCACCTCGAGGTAGCGGACCAGCGCCCGGGTCACCACCTCGTCGGCAAATTCAGGAGCGCTCATGTCAGTTTCCCTCGCTGTAGTTGGGGTTTTCCCAGATCACGGCCCCACCCTGGCCCAGTCCGACGCACATGGCGGTCAGGCCGTAGCGGACCTCGGGGTGCTCGGCGAACTGGCGGGCGAGTTGGGTCATCAACCGGACACCGGACGAGGCCAGCGGGTGACCGAGCGCGATGGCGCCGCCGTAGGGGTTGACCCGGGGGTCGTCGTCGTCGATGCCGTAGTGGTCGAGAAAGGCCAGCACCTGCACGGCGAAAGCCTCGTTGAGCTCGAACAGGCCGATGTCGTCGATAGAAAGTCCGGTACTGCGGAACGCTCGCTCGGTGGCCGGGATCGGCCCGACGCCCATCACCGCCGGGTCGACGCCGGCAAAGCCGTATCCGACCAGGCGCATCCGGGTCGGCAGGCCGAGTTCGTCGGCGACGTCGGCCGCGGCCAACACGCATGCGGTGGCGCCGTCGTTGAGCCCGGCCGAGTTACCGGCGGTGACCCGGCCATGGGGCCGGAACGGTGTCCGGAGCGTGGCCAGATCTTCCAGCGTGGTGCCCGGGCGCGGAGGCTCGTCCTTGACCGCCAGCCCCCACCCGAGTTCGGCCGACCGGGTCGCGACCGGCACCAGGTCGGGTCGGATCTTGCCCTCGGCGTAGGCCTTGGCCACCTTCTCCTGGCTGCGCAGGGCGAACCGGTCGGCGCGCTCCCGGGTCAGCCCGGGGAAGCGGTCGTGCAGGTTCTCCGCGGTGGCTCCCATCGACAGCGCGTCCAGCGACACCAGCTTGTCGGCCAGGAAGCGAGGGTTCGGGTCGGCGCCTTCGCCCATCGGGTGGCGGCCCATGTGCTCCACGCCGCCGGCCACCGCCAGGTCGTAGGCACCGAACGCGATCGATCCGGCCACGGTGGTCACCGCGGTCATGCCGCCGGCACACATGCGGTCGATCGCGTAACCGGGTACCGACTGGGGCAGCCCGGCCAGGATCGCCGCGATCCGGCCGATGGTCAGCCCCTGGTCGCCGATCTGGGTCGCGGCCGCGATGGCCACCTCGTCGACCCGCTCCGGCGGCAGTTGCGGGTAACGACGCAGCAGCTCTCGGATGACCGCGACGATCATGTCGTCGGCCCGAGTCTCGGCATACATGCCCTTGCCGGCCTTGCCGAACGGGGTGCGGGCACCGTCTACGAATACGACATCGCGCACGGCGCGGGAATTGGCGGCCACGGCAGGCTCCTCGATCAGTCGGTTACCGGTGAGTAACTTAACTGTAGCCGGGACCGATCGGTTGGCACCGAGCGCCGGTTGTGACCAGCGCAACGGCGCTGGGGATGGCTAGGTCGTCGGAGGGCTAGGTCGTCGGGGGTTGGCCGGCGCTGTCCGGGCTCGCCGCGACCGGCGCCGTGGCGGCCAGCGCGCTCACCAGCCGGTCGGCCAGCAGCTCGATCTGCCACGGCCGGGCGCCGAGTTCATCCAGGCGGCTGCGGACCGCGGCCGCGGTGAGCGGGCTGACCGAGCGCCAGGCCAGCCGGCGCACGGTTTCGCCGGCCAGCAGGTTCTGGGCCAGTACCTGCTCGCGCTCGGCCACCTCGGTCACGACCTCCCGGCAGGCCGCCAGCCGCGCGGCCGCATCCGGGTCGCGATCCCGCCAGCGCGATTGGGATGGCATCGCATCCGGGTCGGTGCTCTGCTGGGCCAGGGTCGGGAGATCGGCCTCGCCGAGCTCGCGCGCTTCGGCCAGGGCCTGGAACCAGTAGCCGGACTGCCGTCGCTGCCGGGCGCCGGAGAACACCTCCAGGCCGAGCAGATCCCGCTCGGTGCGTGGGCCGGCCTTCACCGCGGCCACGATGGCCGAATCGGGCAGGACCCGGCCCGGGGCGACGTCGCGTCGCTCGGCCAGCCGGTCCCGGGCCGTCCAGAGGGAACGGACCATGGCCAGTTGCCGGCGGTTGCGCAGGCCGTGGATGCCCGATGTCCGCCGCCACGGCTCGGCGCGGGGTGGCGAGGGCGGCTGCTGCAGGATGGCCTGGCATTCCTGCTCGGCCCAGTCCCGCTTGCCGGTGCGGTCGAGTTCGGCCAGCAAAACTTCGCGCAGTTCGATGAGCAGTTCGACGTCCAGCGCGGCGTAGACGAGCCAGTCGTGCGGCAGTGGCCGGGTTGACCAGTCGGCGGCGGAATGGCCTTTCTCCAAAGATATGTTGAGGTACTGCTCGAGCATGGTCGACAGCGCCACCCGCTCGGAGCCGAGCAGCCGTCCGACCAGCTCGGTGTCGAACAACCGGCTCGGCCGCAGCCCGAGTTCGGCCAGGCAGGGCAGGTCCTGGTTGGCTGCGTGCAGGATCCATTCGCTGTCGGCCAGGGCGTCGTTCAGCTCGGACAGGTCAGGCAGCGCGATCGGATCGATCAGAAAGGTTCCGGCGCCCGCTCGGCGGAGCTGGACCAGGTACGCGCGCTGGCTGTAGCGGTAACCGGAGGCTCGCTCGGCATCCACCGCGACCGGACCGTCGGCCTGATCGAGCGCAGCGACGGCGGCCGCCAGTTCGGCCCGCGTGGTGAGCGGTTCCGGCACACCGTCGCGCGGCCTGGTCAGCAGATCGGCGACCGGCCCGGGCGAGTCACTTTCCGCCAAGGACGGACACGCCTTCCGGGGGCAAGCCGGCAGCGATGCAGAGCAGATCGACGAAGGCCAGCAGATGGGCGGACAGTTCGGTACCGGTGGCGGTCCAGGAACCCCGAAGCTCCAGCTGGGTGCTGCTGGCCGGACCGTGCACGTCACCGAAGCGGGTCGAGGTGGTCTGGGTGACCGTGCCGCCGACCGCGGTGTGCCCGGCCCGGCGGTGCTCCAGGGATTCGGTCAACCAGCTCCAACCCACCGCTGGCAACAGCGGGTCACCGGCCATCTCGGCAGCCAGATCGGCCTGGGCGTAGGCCACCAGGCGCAGTTCCCCGTCCCAGGCCTCGGCCCCGTCCGGGTCGTACAGCACGACCAGCCGGCCGGTGGCGCAGTCAGGATTGTCCGGCCCGCTGATGTCGACGGCGACGGCGTAGGTCCACGGGGCCAGCCGCTGCGGTGGCCGGATGCGCTCCACCCGCGCCTCGGGTCGGACCGCGGTGGCGAGCAGGGAGTTGATCGCGATCCGGAACGGCTCGGGTGCATTCGCCGGAACCGCGTCGGCGTCGGTGGCCGCTGGGTCCACGGTTACTCCGGAGTCGGGCAACATGGTCGGGCGAGATCCCTTCCAAACCTTCGCGATGTCAGTATGCGCCCCCAACTTGGCACGGGGCCGCCGTCGGGGCCAGCAGGCGCGCCGCAAGCAGCCGCCGACGCGTGCGAGGATGACGGCGATGACTACCGACAATGCCCTCCTGCTCCAGGCTGCGGCCGGTCAGCCCGTCGATCACCCGCCGGTCTGGTTCATGCGCCAGGCTGGCCGATCGCTGCCCGAGTACCGCACGTTGCGAGCCGGCACCAGCATGCTGTCCGCCTGCCGAACCCCGGACCTGGTCACCGAGATCACGCTGCAGCCGGTGCGCCGGCACGGCGTGGACGCGGCCATCTTCTTCTCCGACATCGTGGTCCCGCTGGTGGCGATCGGGCTCGACATCGACATCGTGGCCGGTACCGGACCGGTGGTGGCCGAACCGATCCGGACCGAGGCCGACCTGAGCCGGGTCCGGCCGTTGACGCCGGGGGACATCGGCGATATTGCCGAGTCGGTGCACCAACTCGTGGCCGAACTCGGCCCGATCCCGCTGATCGGCTTCGCCGGGGCGCCGTACACCCTGGCCAGCTACCTGATCGAGGGCGGACCGTCGCGCGACCATGCGCGGACCAAGGCGCTCATGCACTCCCGGCCCGATCTGTGGCACGGCTTGCTGTCCCGGCTGGCAGCGGTCTCGGCCACCTTCCTGCAGGTGCAACTGGATGCGGGGGCGGCGGCCATCCAGCTGTTCGACTCCTGGGCCGGGGGGCTGTCGGCTGCCGACTACGCCGAGTTCGTGCTGCCGCATTCGCAGGCGGTGTTCCAGGCGCTGGCCGACCGCCCGGTGCCCAAGATCCATTTCGGCGTGGGCACCGGCGAGCTGCTGGACCTGATGCGGACGGCGGGCGCGACGGTGGTCGGCGTCGACTGGCGCACGCCGCTCGATGTCGCAGCCGCTCGCATCGGCGGCCGGACCCCGGTCCAGGGGAACCTCGACCCGGCGCTGTTGCTGGCCGACTGGCCGGTCATCGAGGCGGCAGCGCGCCGGATCGTGGCCGAAGGACGGCGCACGCCGGGGCACATCTTCAATCTCGGACACGGGGTGCTGCCCGCCACCGACCCGGATGTGCTGACCCGGCTGGTCGAGCTGGTGCACTCGCTGTGACCGGCGACCCGGTCGACAACCGCCCGGCGGGCATCGCCGGGGTCGGGCCGCGGCGGACGGTGGCCGTGGTCGGCGGCGGCATCAGCGGCCTGGCCGCGGCCGCTCGGCTCGCCGCCGAGCGGGCCGACCTGCAGGTGATCGTGCTGGAGGCCGGCCCTCGAGTCGGGGGCAAGCTGCGCCGGGTCGAGGTCGGCGGGGCGTGGATCGACGTCGGGGCCGAGTCGTTGCTGGCGATGCGCCCCGAGGGTTTGGCCGTGGTCGATGCGGCCGGCCTGACCGGAGCGGTGATCCATCCGCAGACCACGGCGGCGCTGTTGCGCAACCGCGGCCACAACCGCTCCTTGCCGGCCCGGACCCTGATGGGCATCCCGTCCGACGTCGAGGCGGCACGGTCGGCGGCCGTGCTGAGCGAGCCGACGCTGGCCCGGATCGCGGCCGAGCCCGAGGACGCCCCGCCGCTGGCCGACGACATCTCGGTCGGGGATCTGGTCGCGCAGCGCTTCGGCGACGAGGTCGTCCAGCGGCTGGTCGACCCGCTGCTCGGCGGCGTCTATGCCGGCCAGGCGCACGGTATCTCGGTGCAGGCGGCCATGCCGACCCTGTTCAACCGGCTGGCCGACAAGGGCGGTTCGTTGCGGGAGGCGGCCGCGGCCAATGTCGCGGCGGGGGCGCGGGAGCCGGAGCCCGGGCGTCCGGCCCGCCCGGTTTTCGCCAGCCTGACCGGCGGCCTGGCCCGGCTGCCGGAGACGCTGGCCGCCGGGCTCGACGTGCGCACCAACTCAGCGGTGCGCGCCGTCTCCCGGACGCCGACCGGCTTCCGGCTCGAACTCGGCTCGGTGGCCGAAGCCCGAGCGCTCGAAGTCGACGGGCTGATCCTGGCCACGCCGGCCGGCAAGACCGCGAGCCTGCTGGCCGAACTGGCCCCGGTCGCGGCCGGCGAACTGACCGGAATCGTGACGGCGAGCATGGCGATCGTCACGCTGGCCTTCGCCGGAGCGATACAACTCCCTCCGGGCAGCGGGGTGCTCATCCCGCACGTGGAGGGCCTGGCCAGCAAGGCGATGACCTTCTCCAGCCAGAAGTGGCCCGGGGTCGGGGCCGAGGCCGGGGTGACGCTGCTGCGGGCCTCTTTGGGCCGGGCCGGGGACGAGCGCACCCTGCAACAGGAGGATGGCGCGCTGGTGGCCGCGGTACGGGCCGAACTCGCTGAGCTCACCGGCGTCGACGATGTGCCGGTCGAGGCGCATGTCCAGCGCTGGGGCGGTGCGCTGCCCCAGTACGCGGTGGGTCACGTCGATCGGGTCGCCCGGATCCGGCACGCGGTGGCCGGTGTCGCGGGGCTGGCGGTGTGCGGCGCGACCTATCAGGGGGTCGGGATCCCGGCCTGCATTGCCACGGCTCACACTGCGGCCGACCAGGTCTCGAAGGCGCTGGCGGCAAGCGCACAATAGGGCCCATGGATGGCAAGCAGGCACGGGCAATCAATGAGCTGATCCGCTACACCGCATGGTCGGTGTTCTCGGTTGCGAGTCCGCTCGGCGACGCGTCGCGGGACAAGTACGCCGCCGAGGTCGAGGCGCTGTTCGCCGAACTGGCGGCCGAGGACATAACGGTGCGCGGCTGCTACGACGTCTCGGCCCTGCGGGCCGACGCTGAGCTGATGGTGTGGTGGCACGCGTCGACGGCCGAGCAACTGCAGTCGGCCTATCACCGGTTCCGGCGCACCGACTTCGGCACGCATCTGGCCCCGGTGTGGTCGGCGATGGCCCTGCACCGGCCGGCCGAGTTCAACAAGAGCCACGTGCCGGCATTCCTGGCCGAGGAGCAGAGCCGCAAGTTTCTCTGCGTATACCCGTTCGTGCGCTCCTACGACTGGTACCTGCTGCCCGACGAGGAGCGGCGCCAGTTGCTGTCCGAACACGGCCAGATGGCTCGCGGCTACCCCGACGTCCGCGCCAACACGGTCGCCTCGTTCGCGTTGAGTGACTACGAATGGGTGCTGGCGTTCGAGGCCGACGAGTTGCATCGCATCGTCGATCTCATGCGTCACCTGCGCGGATCGGAAGCCCGCCGTCACGTCCGGGTCGAGATCCCGTTCTACACCGGCACCCGGCGCCCGATCGGCGAGCTGCTCGCCGATTTGCCCTGACGCCGACCGGTACCTGGCCTCAGCCGGCTGGTTCAGCCGGGTCGGCCTCGGTGAAGCGCAGGCTTATCGAGTTGATGCAGTACCGCAGGTCGGTCGGGGTTGCGTAGCCCTCACCTTCGAAAACGTGCCCGAGGTGGCTGTGGCAGTTGGCACACAGCACCTCGACCCGGCGCATGCCCAGGCTGGTGTCGGCCCGCTCGATGATGCGGTCGCCGGCCAGCGGCGAGAAGAAGCTCGGCCAACCGCAGTGGGAATCGAACTTCTCAGCCGAGCGGAAAAGCTCGGCGCCGCAGGCCCGGCAGGAGTAGACGCCGACCCGGTGGTTGTCGGTGTACTCGCCGGTGAACGGGCGCTCGGTGCCGGCTTGCCGTAGCACGGCGTACTCCTCGGGCGACAGTTCGGCCCGCCACTGCGCGTCGGTCTTGCTCGCGGCGGACGCTGCGCTGGATTCGGTGGTCATGGCTTCGACCTTACGCAGGCCGCCCCGGCTCGGCTGGTTACCGATCCCTTACCGCTGGAGCGACCGATCAGCCCAGCACGACCGCCAGCACCCCGAGCAGGATCGGGGCGACGATCAGCAACACCAGAATGATCGCCATCGGCCGCGAGATCGAGCCGCGCCGGCGCAGGCCGGCCGCGAGATCGCCCATCATCCGGATCTCGCCTTCGGGAGAGTACGGGCTCACCGGCCGGCTCGAGGACGGGTCCAACTGCACGATGTGCGCGCGCAGCTCTGACGGCTGCGGCCGCTCCGGCCCGATCGGTTGCATGCCTCCAGCATGCCTGGCCGAGCCCGAACCTGTCAGCTCAGTCCAGATAGCACAGGGCGCGGAACCGCTCGATCAACCCGGCGTCGCCGGTCGAGACCGCCAGGTCGACCCGCTGGTAGAGCCACAGCAACAGGTCGGAGGCAGTGCCTGGCACCACCGGCACGTCGGGGTCGACGCCCCGCTCGAACCTCAGGGTTCCGGGTACGTCCTCGGCGTCGCGGACGGTCCAGCCGGCCTCGGCGTCGGTCGCCCGCAAGGCCAGCCGGCCTCCCAGCGGCTGCTCGATCTTGGTCAGGTCCTCGGGCCGGTCCAGCGGGGAGGAGACCGAGAAGGTCAGGAATTCCTCGATTGAATCGACCGATCCGGCCAGGCCGAGATCGACGCCGCGGCCGGCGGCATGCTCGGCGTCCCAGCGATGGACCGCGGCCTCCTGCACCTGGTGGCGCTGGATGAAGGCGATATCTTGCTGCCACGGAGCCCACGTCCACACCGCATCGGTCGGATCCGCCGCGCGCAGCACTTCGACCAGGTGGAGTGCACCGGCTCGGAAGACCTCGATGAGCTCGGCCGGTTCCGGCCGGGGTGGCCGGCGATCGGCCGGCGGTGGCTCGGACAGGCGCTCGGCGGCGATGGTGCCCCAGAACCAGTGCACCTCGCGGACGTGATCGATCAGGTCGGCTACCGTCCAGCCCGGGCAATGCTCGACCGGAGCGAGGAGATTCCCCTCGGCCGCATCGGCCAGGGCGGCAATGTGCCGGGCGATCTCGGCCATGAAATCAAGACCGGCCGCAGCCGGATGCAGACGCGTCACAGCCATGACGTTAGGCCAGTCGAGCGGTGCCGTCGTCGCCATTTTCGTCGAGCCGGACCGGGATGTCCCGGGCTGGGTATCGTGCAGCCATGGCATCGCCATACACCGAACTGCAGGTCGGACCCCGGCTGGTCAGGGTCTCCAACCCGGACCGGGTGTACTTTCCGGCCACCGGAGCGACCAAACTCGACGTGGCCGACTACTACCTCTCGGTGGGCGACGGCATCGTCCGGGCGCTGCGCGAACGACCGTGCATGCTGCACCGGTTTCCGGACGGCACCGCCGGCGAGCGGATCTACCAGAAGCGGCTGCCCAAGGGCGCCCCGGACTGGGTCCAGTCGGTCGAGGTGCAGTTCCCGTCGGGCCGGACCGCCGACGAGCTGTGCGTCACCGAATTGGCCAGCGTGATCTGGGCGGTGCAGATGTCGACGGTGGAGTTCCACCCGTGGCACTCGCGACGGGCCGACACCGAGAAGCCGGACGAACTGCGGATCGACCTCGATCCCCAGCCGGGCACCGATTTCGAGGATGCCAAGGTGGTGGCGGCGCTGGTGCACGAGTTGCTGGACGAACTCGGCGCGGTCGGCTGGCCGAAGACTTCGGGCTCGCGAGGTATCCACATCTACCTGCGGATCCACCCCGACCACGGCTTCACTCAGGTCCGGCGGGCCGCCCTGGCCTTTGCTCGCGAGGTCGAGCGTCGAGCGCCGGAGCTGGTGACCACCAAGTGGTGGAAGGAGGAGCGCGGCGAGCAGGTTTTCATCGACTTCAATCAGAACGCTCGCGACCGCACCATCGCCTCGGCGTACTCGATCCGGGCCGCGACCGGGCTCGTCTCGGCACCGATCCGGTGGGATGAACTTGCGGACGTGCAGATGGCCGACTTCACCATGCAGAGCATGCCGTCCCGCTTTGCCGAACTCGGCGACGTGCATGCCGGGATCGATGACTCTCCGTTCGACATCGGACAGTTGCTGGAATGGTCCGAGCGCGACGAGCAGGATCATGGGCTGGGTGACGCCCCGTACCCACCAAACTTCCCGAAGATGGATGGCGAGCCGCCCCGGGTGCAACCCTCCCGCCAGAACCGGGCCAACTGGGCGCCGGCCGACGGGGACGGCACTTGAGCGCGCTCAGCCGGCCCCGGCCTCATCGACCAGGCTCAGCCCGGCCAGCGCCTGGCGGGTTTCGGCGACCACGCTGCTCACCACCTCACCGGCGGGTCGGATATCGCGAATCAGGTCGACCGATTCGTTGACCCAGACTGGGCTCGAGGGCAGTTCGCCCCGGCTCACCGCGTCCCGGTAGGCCTGCTTGGCCTCGACGCTGGCCGCCAGCTCGTCCTCGCGGTCGCGCCACTGCGCAACGAATCGATCGGTGAGGGTGCGGCCGGTATAGCGCCGCGGCCAGCCACTGTCGCGGACGATGTCGTGCACGCTGGAACGCTCGGTGCCGGCACCGGCGCCGGCCAGGATGGCGGCCTGCACCCGGTGCTCGACCAGCGCCTCCGGGGTGGCTTGGAACCGGCTGCCGAGCAGGACTCCGGCCGCACCGAGGGCGAGGGCGGCCGCGATCCCGCGTCCGTCATTGATGCCACCGGCCGCCAGCACCGGCACCGATCCGGCCTCGTCCACAACCAGCGGCAGCAGCGACAGCAGCGACCGTCCGCGCCGGGCACCGTGCCCGCCGCTCTCGCTGCCTTGAGCCACCACCACGTCGGCTCCCAGGTCGAGTGCCTGCTTGGCCTCGTCGAGGTCCACGCACTGCAGGACCAGCACCGCGTCGCTGCGGCGGAGTGCCGGCAGGAAGGGCCGCGGATCGCCGAAGGACAGCATGACCGCCGCCGGGTCGAAGGTCAGAGCATGCTCGAGGGCAGTCACCTCGGCGGCCCAGGCCAGCAGGCCCACGCCCCAGGGCGCATCGGTCCCGCGCCGGACCAGGTCGAGCTCGCGGGTCAACCACTCGCGATTCCCGCGGCCACCCCCGACCAGGCCGAGGCCCCCGGCGCGGGATACGGCTGCGGCCAGCGCGCCGCCGGCTGATTCGCCCATCGGGGCCTGGGCAACGGGATGCGTTATGCCGAGCCGCCGGGTGAACGCTGTGGTGAGGGCCATGCTGGCATGGTCTCGCACGGCGTCAATGCCTGAAGGGTTCGGCCGGCTGGCTCAGAACCCGATCAGGTGCATCACGACAGCGATCAGCACGAAGGCGGCAACGCCCGCGATCACCGCGACTGTCATCCGGACCCGGCTGACGGGTACCGGTTGTTGCGGCCGTCGCCAACCGATCAGCTCCAACAATCGTGCCATCGCTCCTCCTCGGGTTTCAGTTCTACTCGGGCGGGACAAGGACCGGCACCGGGTCGGGGACCCGGCGCCGGTCGGCTGGGCGGTCTCAGTAGTCGAGCAGCGAGGCGGTGCAGCCGCCGATGGCGATGGCGGCATACCCGTACGGCCCCGGCACAACCTTCGCGCCGCGAGCGATCAGGTTGACCATGGTCGTACCTCCCACCGATGGCAGCAGCCCGGACACCGCCCCCTTCAGGCACTTGTTCCACAGCGCGTCCCACGCCGTGCCCAGGATGTGCTTCCAGTTCCAGCTGGTCGGGTTCCACCAGCTGTCCGGCGTGACCAGGTTCGGGTTCTCAGCCAGGGTCCGCGGATCGCTGTAGGTGACCCCACTTCGCGTCCGCACCCAGCCGCCGGTGCTGTCCAGGTAGAAGCCGGTGATCGTGAACACGCCGTAGCCGGTGTCGACGCTGGGACCGATGCGCTTGCCCTTGGTGTAGTTCAGGACCTGGGCGATGGTGGCGAGATGGCTCGGCGGTGGGGTGCTGGTCGGGCTGTGCGACAGGCCGGTCAGCGACCGGTTCGGGGTGGCGCCGGCGGTTGCCGGGGCCACGGCCAGGGCAGCGGTCGCGGCCAGGCCGAGTGCGAGCGGGATGAGCTTGCGCAGCATGGTGCTCCTTGCGGTAGTCGTCTTCGATGTAGGTCTTTGGTGTAGGACTTCGCTGTGGGCCCAGGTCCCTCGAACACCAGCAGGTGCTTGACGTCGAATCGGACATTAGTCGCGTGTCGCGTGGCTGGCAAGCCAGCAGACACCGTGTAGACGATCAACCGAGGAACGGCAATCAGCGGTGGGTAATCACCCGATGAAGACGAGCTGTTTTCGATCGCCAACGGGCCAGGATCAAGCGGTGTGCAGACGGATCGGACCGGTCACCCGGTCACGACAGCGGGCAACTGTCAACCGCGGGTGGCTTGGCGGTCAACAGGTAGCCGTCGACCTTGGTCCGGATGCAGCTGGTCTTGGGATAGGCCGTGTG
>Ga0187809_10000043_pt1 | contig 95895 bp, 103 predicted proteins | sample NC_wetland_sal_i_8_FD_132415 | JGI IMG/M metagenome (GOLD analysis project Ga0187809, IMG submission 132415) | Wetland sediment microbial communities from Neuse River Estuary, North Carolina, USA - ASW_4 | ecosystem: Environmental > Aquatic > Freshwater > Wetlands > Sediment | place: USA... | reverse complement strand
CTTCATATACGAGGACGCGACGGACACGGGAGACGGGGTGACCATTTCCACTGCGACAACAGTGCCATGCGCCTTTACCACAGCGTCTACTGTCCAAGAGTGAGTGGATGCGCCCGTGAGCGAAACCTCTGTGGTTACGCTTGGAGCTCCAAAAACTTCAATTAGCTTATCGACTACGCTTGTCCTGGTATCGGATTCAAGCCGTTTGGCGACGCGGATTGCCGTCAATTCGATCGCGCGGCGAGCTGCATCGGCAATAATCGCGATCATTCCAGCCGCAGTCTCAATGCTTGCGTCGGCTTCGAATATCTCAAAGTTATTGAACCTGACGCCGGCTTCTTCAGCGACGGATCGCGCGTACCTTTTGAAGATTTCGGTCGCACCCATCATATCGGCTTCGGCGAAGGCGGCTCCATCATCCGTGATGAGACAACGATCGCGTTCGAGAATGACGCGAACCGAAACGTGAGCTCCGGATGGAAAAAGTACAGGCGTCGAGATCACGCCGCCCTTTGTAGTTTCGCGCACGCGCACCAATTCCTCTGCTATCCGGTCCAATTTGGACTTCGGCAGGGGCAACGAGGTCATAAAAGAGGCTGTGACCATGGTGGCACCGGGATTTGTTCTGCGTTGTCAAGCCTGAATGTATCACGAACATATATGCACAGTGCAGAGAAATCTCTCGGCTCAGGAGCAATAGGCTTCACGATAGGTAAATTCTGGCTTTGCATTATTTTCAGACCAAGCTCCATGTTTTCTGGAAAATCGTGGATGCTTGTCATGGCAGTTAGTCCCTTCGTGGGACCGAAGCGATTGGTGTGAGGTTGCCGTGGTCGCCAGTCTACGCGCGCCACTCGATAGTCTATTCCTTGGATATCCACGCACATTTGGAATGTAACTCTTCCGTCCGGCTCATTCAGCCATGCAGTGCCGATAATCGACACGCCTATAACGTCGGCATCGCTGCATTGACAGGCTATCGGGATACGAAGAATGCGCGGCTGATTACGATCTGGTTTCCAGTCGAGGGGAGGCAATGCTAGCTTGGGAGAGAGATACGCAGCCTCCAAAGCAGAGACGATCGATGATTCTTTCACGATCGCCTCACGTCGACCTAGCCACCTCTGTATCCTCGTCCAAATCGGATTGCAGCCCTAGGCATTCAGTGGATTTCTTGGCGGCGAATTGACGGACGGCTAGCCTCATATCGGTGGGGAGGCCGAGATCGGCAAACAGCTTTTCCGTTTCTTGTGACATTCCCAAGCATCCCCAGACACTATCTACCGCTCACCTTACTGAGACCACGCCATTACGCAGCCACGCCCAAGTCGCTACCATGGCGCGAGAGTACGAGGTTGGCAAGCAACGCGAGCATGGTGGCAAAAAGAAGCCGGCGCGGCGGCCGGCCAAAAGGAATGCGGTCGATGGGCTTGGGTGTAAGCGGGGGAACGACCGCTTCCGTACGATATCAGGCAGATCATATACACAAAGCTCTGGAGCACATGATGGTGAATGCGTCGCTAATATCCACAGGCAGCGGTAACGTGAGCCAAGCATTTCAATGACTTGGCTTTAAGGGGGCATTAACCATGCGTGGCCGCCGGCCGCGTCTGGCTGTCGCAAGCCATTGGGACTTCTTCATGGCCGCAGAACCGAGCTTGCGGCGCATGGTTCGCAAAACCTGATACCAGTGCTTCGGTCGATCCGAAACGATCAGACGAAAGTCATGACGACAATCGCGCCGATAACGATCAGCACGAGGCCGCCGATGAGCATCGGAAGCAAGGTGCTGTCGGCTTGCGCGCGATCATCATCAGGGAGAGATTTGTTGCTGGACATAGCTTTTCTCCATCGCCCGGCGCTCAGACAGGCAACGTCAGGCGAACCTAGCCGACCGATATGATGTATTTAATATGCATCTTTTCCGCCAGCCGGCAAGCAGCGAGCGATCTTAATCCCGTCATGCCCCCTGTTTAGACGGCATCCGTGTTTCCGAACGCTGCCGAATGTAATCGAAAAGCACTTGCGCCTGGTTATGAACCGTATCGTGCGCGGAATACAGGAGGGTGACGCGGCCATGCCTCAGAAGATCATCGATCTCGTCGAGCGCGGCTCTGTTCACATCGAGTTCGAGGCGATAGCGGCGGGAGAATTCGGCGAAACGCGCCGGATCGTGGCCGAACCATTGCCGTAATTCGGTGCTCGGCGCGATATCTTTCAGCCATAGGGTGAGTCCGGCCTTCTCCTTGCGAAGGCCGCGCGGCCATAACCGATCGACAAGCACGCGGGCGCCGTCCTGCGGGCTGGGCGGATCGTAGGCTCTCTTCAATCGAAGATCGAGCGCCTCCTCAGCCATGGCGTGCCCTTCCGTTCCTGTTCGAGATCCGTTCCTTCAGATTATGGACCATCCCTGGCTTCCCGCAACGGCGCCCAGGATCGTCACCATGGCGAGCAAAAGCAAAAGCCAATGGGCCCTGTGGAGCCAGGCAAAAGCGCGTTCCGGCTGGATCTTCGCCCAGGCGCCGAAATGCCGATCAAGGATAAAGGGTTCGCCGATGAACAGGATAAAGGCGAAGAGCAGCCAGACAATCACCATGGCATGCATCCACCAGAAGCTCGCCGAGCCGAAACGGTCCCACAGATCGAGCCGCGCCGCCATATAGAGCCCGCTCAAGCCAACGATCAGCACCGCAATGCGCGCTTGCCAGATGAAACGATGCTCGATGGCATGGAACGCCTTCAGCCAGTCCGCGCCAAACTCGCCACGGCGAAGCGCGGGCAACATCACGGTTGTCACCATGGCCACGCCGCCGATCCAGACCACGACGGCGGCGACATGCAGCGCCCGCGCAAGGATGACATCGTCCATGGGAATATGCCTCGCGTCAAAACGGATAACAGCGCGAGGAGTATACGCGAACGAAAGCGGAAATTGCGCTGCAGCAAATTGCCTCTTTTCCGAGGCAGCTGGGCCATAGGACGTCCAAGCCCGGCACATGGCCGGGCTCTCTCTTGCCAACTCTACTGCACCACCTCGCCATGCTGGGTGATATCGAGGCCTTCCTCTTCTTCCATCGGGAAGGGACGCAACCCGACAAGGGTTTTCACGACGTAAAGGATGATAAGGGTGGCGATGGCCGTATAGGCGATGGTGACGGTCACGCCAAAGAATTGCGTGACGATCGAATGCGCCTTCCCGGCGGCGTTGATCGCCGGATCGGCAAAGACGCCGGTCAAAAGCGCGCCGACGATGCCGCCGACGCCATGGACGCCGAACGCATCGAGCGAATCGTCATAGCCAAAGGCATGCTTCAGTTTCGTCGCCGCGAAATAGCAGACGATACCCGCCACGAGGCCGACGACGAGGGCGCCGGTCGGGTTGACGAAACCAGAGGCGGGCGTCACCGCGACGAGGCCCGCGACGGCGCCGGAGACGATGCCGAGCAGGCTGGGTTTTCCGGCGAGAAACCATTCGGTGAACATCCAGGCGAGAGCCGCGGCGGCGGTCGCGACCTGCGTGTTCATCATCGCCACCGCGGCAAGTGCGTTGGATGCCACGGCGGAACCGGCATTGAAACCGAACCAGCCGACCCACAAGAGCGACGCGCCGACCATCGAGAGGACGAGGTTGTGCGGCGCCATGTTGACCTCGCCATAGCCCTTGCGCTTGCCGATCACCAGCGCGCAAACGAGACCGGCGACGCCGGCATTGATGTGGACCACCGTGCCGCCAGCGAAATCGAGGACGCCGAGCCCGCCGAGAAAGCCGCCGCCCCAGACCCAGTGCGCTATCGGGCAATAAACGAGGAGCACCCACAGGCACATGAAGATGAACATGGCGGAAAATTTCATGCGCTCCGCGAACGCGCCCGCGATCAGCGCCGGCGTGATGATCGCAAATGTCATCTGGAACATGGAGAAGACATATTCGGGAATTGTCGGCGCAAGCGCATTGACGGTGTTGATGCCGACGCCGGTCAGGAAGAGGTGCGCGAAGCTGCCGATGAACCGGCCCGGCTGATTAGGATCGCTGTTGGTGAAGGTGATCGAATAGCCCACGACCATCCACAGCACCGTGACCGCGCAGGTGATGGCGAAGCTCTGCATCAAGGTCGCGAGGACGTTCTTTTTGCGCACCATGCCGCCGTAGAAAAGGCCGAGCCCCGGTATCGTCATCATCAGGACGAGCGCTGTCGAGGTCAACATCCAGGCCGTGTCGCCGCTATCGAGCTTGGGCTGGGCCGCCTGGGCGAATGCCGGCAGGGTGGCCAATAGGGCCAGAGCCGCAGCCAGCGCGCCGGTTTTGAAATGGATTCTTCGCATCTTGATCCCTTGCCATCCGCGTTGCTCAAAGCGCCGCCTGTCGCCGGCGCTGGATGGAAGGGTAGAATCAAGCCTCGTGCCAATTGCCCGAAGCCGCTTCAATTCGCGGAAATTATTAGAGAATCGACGGAATATCAGATCGAGGTTTAAATCAAATCGAACAACAATGACTAAAAAATACGCAGAGTGTTTCGGTCTGATTAATCCTTAGGCGGGGCCCTAAGACGCACAAGCCCTTCCTGCACGGTCGATGCGATCAACACGCCCTCTTCGCTGTAGAGAGAACCCCGGGAAAAGCCGCGTGCGCCGGAAGCCGACGGGCTGTCCTGCGTGTAAAGAAGCCAGCCGGAAAGCGGGTGAGAGCGATGAAACCACATCGCATGATCGAGGCTCGCCATCTGGAGCTCGGGATCGAAACCCGAGCGGCCATGCGCGAAGGTCGAGGTGTCGAGCAGCGTCATGTCGGAGATATAGGCGAGGATCGAAGCCTGCAACCCGCGGTCGTCCGGCGCCGGGCCCTGAAGCCGCAGCCAGACCTGCTGGCGCGGCGGTAGTTTCTCGCGGCTGGTATAGTGCTCTATCTGAACCGGCCGTATCTCAAGCGGCCTTTCGCGCGCCCAGTAGCGGCGGATCGCGTCCGGCACGGCGAGAGCCGGATCGCTGAGCAGTTCCCTTTGTGTCTTCAGCGTTTCCGGCCGAGGAATATCGGCCGGCATATCGATCTGGTGATCGAGACCGGGCTCCTCGACCTGGAAGGATGCTTCGAGCGAAAAGATCGCGCGTCCATGTTGTATCGCCGTCACCCGCCGCGTCGTGAAGCTCAGCCCATCGCGCAGGCGCTCCACCTCGTAGATGATGGGAGCGACGGGATCGCCCGGCAGCATGAAATAGCAATGCAGGGAATGCACGTGCCGCTCGGGCCCGACCGTCCGCTGCGCGGCGACCAGCGCCTGGCCGATGACCTGACCTCCGAAGACGCGCTGCCACGTGACCTTCGGACTCAAGCCGCGAAACAGATTGAGTTCGATTGTCTCCAGGTCCAGGATGGACAATAATTCTTGCATAGCCGAAGACATTCGCTGGTCCTTGATGCTTTCGGAACCGCTCCGCGTCAGCCGGGTTTCCGACAGGACAGACGGTGAAGTCAAGAATGAAGGAGGCGGCAATGGCGAAAGAGAAGCGGAAGACCGCGCCGGACAGGGATGAAAACGCCCGGCTCGATGTCCTCGTCGTTGGCGCCGGTTATGTCGGGCTCGCCGCCGCCGTCTCGATCAAGCGAAGCCGTCCCGACATGGCGGTCGCCATCGTCGATGCCGCGCCGGAGGGCGTGTGGAAAAAGGACATGCGCGCTTCCGCGATAGCCGCCGCCGCCTGCCGTATGCTCACGCAATTGGGCGTTTGGGACGATATCAAGCCGGAGGCGCAGCCGATCACGGAGATGATCGTCACCGATTCGCGCACGGCGGATCCTGTTCGTCCGACTTTCCTCACTTTCGATGGCGAAGTCGCGCCGGGCGAACCCTTCGCCTATATGGTCGAGAACCACGTTCTGAACGGCGCGCTCCGCGCCGAAGCCGAGCGTCTCGGCATCGATCTTATCGAGGGGATCGCCGTGGAAGGACTGGACGTTTCGGGCGGCGCTGCGAGGGTCCATCTGGCCGATGGCATCACGCTCGAGGCGAGGCTGGTCGCCGCCGCCGATGGGGTTCATTCGAGACTGAGGGAGATGGCGGGGATCAAGACGGTCCATTGGGACTACGGCCAGTCCGGCATCGTTTGCACAGTCATGCATGAAAGGCCGCATCATGGCCGGGCCGAGGAGCATTTCCTTCCGTCCGGCCCCTTCGCCATCCTGCCGTTGAAACCCGACGCCAAGGGCGAGAACCGTTCCTCCATCGTCTGGACGGAGCGGCGAGCGGACGCCGAACGGCTCGTCAAGGAAGACATCTTCATCTTCGAGGCCGAACTGGAGCAGCGCTTCGGGCTGAAGCTCGGCGAAATCCATGTCGAGGGGGAGCGCCGCGCCTGGCCTCTGGGGCTTACGCTTGCTCGCTCCTTCGTTGCGCCGCGGCTGGCGCTCGCCGGCGATTCGGCGCACGGCATCCATCCGATCGCCGGTCAGGGTCTCAATCTTGGCTTCAAGGATGTCGCCGCGCTTGCCGAGACGGTCGTGGAGGCGGACAGGCTCGGCCAGGATATCGGCGGCATGGCCGTGCTCGAACGCTACCAGCTCTGGCGGCGCTTCGATACGGTCCAGATGGGCGTCACCACCGACGTTCTGAACCGCATGTTCTCCAACGATTTCACGCCGCTGCGCGCCGTGCGCGACATCGGCCTCGGCCTGGTCGATCGTGTGCCGCGGCTGAAGGAGTTCTTCATCAAACAGGCCTCCGGCCTGGGCGGCGCGACGCCGAGGCTGCTGCAGGGCGAACCGATTTGACGGAAGAAAGCGACGTCCCGGGCTTTCATCGGCATGGCATAGTCCGCGACCACACAGGCCCTATATGGGCACCGGATCATCGAGCCAAGAGTAAGGAGAGCATCATATGCACCGCCAAGCCACCGCCATCTGGAAAGGCACGCTGACCGAAGGTTCGGGGACGCTCGAAACGCAGAGCGGCGCTCTCGCCGGCATCCCCTATTCCTTCAAGGGCCGTTTTCAGGATGAGAGCGGCAAGTCAGGGACCAATCCCGAGGAATTGATCGCGGCGGCCCATGCCGGCTGCTTCGCGATGCAGCTTTCGCATTTCCTGGCGGAGAACGGCACGCCGGCGGAAAAGCTCGATGCCAAGGCGCACGTCAACTACGGTCCGGCCGCCGGCGGCGGCTTCGAGATCACCGAAAGCGCGATCACGCTGGTCGGAACGGTTCCGGGTATCGACGCCGGCAAATTCAAGGAACTCGCCGAGAAAGCCAAGGCATCATGTCCCGTTTCAAAGGCGCTCGGCGCGATCAAAGTCTCGCTCGACGCCAGGCTTGGGTGAGAGGGCAACTCTGTCTTGGACATGCAGTGTGTCCTACGAGGCTCGCTCCGCAAGCGGTGTCTTGCACCATAATTGATCTTCTATGCTGCCCCTCATCCCCCTGCCGGGACCTCCTCCCCGTAAGACGGGGAGAAGACCGATGGCCGCGATAGCGTCGGTTTTCCGGCGACGTTGTCGATTGGCGAAATCGCTGATGAAGGCGTCCTTCGCCCCGCTTGCGGGGAGAAGGTGCCGGCAGGCGGATGAGGGGCGGCGCTGGAGCTCGGAGCCTTGGTATTACCGGCCTTCCAAAGCTGTCAGGCGCGCCTTCAGCGCCGCTACTTCTTCTTCAAGTGCATTGACCCGTGCTTCAAGTTCCGATGAACGTGGAGCCGGATGAGAAGCGGCGGCAGGGGTCGCCGAAGAAATCGGCCCGCCGAGAAGTTGGGCGTAGCGCTCCTCGCGCTGCCCCGGCCCGCGCTCGAGCAGTTGGATGAGCGGTGGCTTGCGGCCGATCAGGAGATCGAGATTGGAACGCAGATCGTCGATCGAGGAAAAGCGCGACATGCGCTCCGATCGCGCCAGAAGCTCATGCGCCGTCTGCGGTCCGCGCAGCAGGAGCAGACCGAGAATGGCGATCTGTGGCGATGTCAGCGAGAAATGCTGCGCGGAGAGATGCTCGTACCGCTCGACGCGCGAGGCAAAAACTTGCCGCACCAAGCCCTTCTGCTCCAGCGCTTTGAGCGCCCGGTGCACTTCCATCGACTCCAGCGTCATGACCGGCTCGCGCGCCGTCTTCTGGTTGGCGGCCGCCAGCACGGCATTAAGGGTGAGCGGATAGACGTCCGGGGTCAGTTCCTTCTTCTCGACCAGACAGCCGAGAACGCGCGCCTCCACTGGGCTAAGAACGGGCAATTCATTCTGGTCGCTCATGACAGTCGCATAGCAGCCGACGACGCAAACCGCCAGACGGGATCGCTGCCGCTCAGACCCGCCGCTCGACCATCATCTTCTTGATTTCGGCGATCGCCTTCGCGGGATTCAGCCCCTTCGGACAGGCCTGCGTGCAATTCATGATGGTGTGGCAGCGATAGAGCCGGAACGGGTCTTCCAGATTGTCGAGCCGCTCGCCGGTGGCCTCGTCTCGACTGTCGATCAGCCAGCGATAGGCCTGGAGCAGCGCGGCGGGGCCGAGATAACGGTCGCCATTCCACCAATAGGACGGGCAGGAAGTCGAGCAGCAGGCGCAAAGGATGCACTCGTAGAGGCCATCGAGCTTGGCCCGATCTTCATGGCTCTGCCGCCATTCCTTTTCGGGCGCCGGCGTGACGGTGATCAGCCAAGGCTCGATGGAGGCGTGCTGCGCGTAGAAATTGGTGAGGTCGGGCACGAGATCCTTCACCACCGGCATATGCGGCAGCGGATAGATCTTCACCGCCCCGTCGATCTCGTCCATCCCCTTGGTGCAGGCAAGCGTGTTGGTGCCGTCGATGTTCATGGCGCAGGAGCCGCAGATGCCCTCGCGGCAGGAGCGCCGGAGCGTCAGCGTCGGATCGACCTTATTCTTGATCCACAAAAGCGCGTCGAGCACCATCGGCCCGCAATCGTCCATGTCGACATAATAGGTATCGAGGCGCGGATTCTGCCCGTCATCCGGCGACCAGCGATAGATGCGGTATTCGCGCAGATTGGTCGCGCCTTCCGGCTTCGGCCAGACCTTGCCTTCACGGACCTTGGAGTTTTTGGGGAGCGTGAGTTGAACCATCTACTTCGCCATTTTCTTGAATTGCAAGGCCAGCTCGATTGCGGGGGTGAGATCGTTGTTATCTTCGATCCGCAGCATGCGGATGTCCCGCACGGCCGGCGCAAACCAGTCATATTCGAGCGTCAGCGACTGCACCACCGTCTGGCACCGAACCACATCGATATCATCGCCGCCGAAATAGACGCTGCCTTGCTGCCGATCGAAGCCGCGGTCTCTCAGAAATTTGGCGATGTCGTTATACGCATTCTGCCAGGAGGCATTGTGGCAGCTCTTCTTGAGTGTGTCGGTGTCCAGATCAAAGGCAATGGCGTACATCGAGCGACTGTTGAGCCTTCTATTGTGTCCGATCATGTTCATGGCGACGATCCTTTCAACGCCATGTTAATATAGTATCTGCTCTCAGTAGACGCGCTTCTTCGGCGCGAGCTTCTTCGGGTCGATGCCGCCTTCGGAATAGGGCAGCACCGTCTCCGCGTGGACCGGACGATAGGCGAGCGTCACATGGCCATGATCGTCCACCCATGAAAGTGTGTGCTTGCGCCAGTCCTTGTCGTCGCGGTCGGGGAAATCCTCGCGCGCATGCGCGCCGCGTGTTTCCGTGCGCGCCACCGCGCCATAGACGGTGGCGATCGCGTTGGTCATCAAATTTTCCAGTTCCAGCGTCTCGACGAGATCGGAGTTCCAGATCATCGACCGGTCGGAGACCCGGATGTCGGACAGTTCGTCCCAGATCGCGGAGACGCGCCTGCAGCCCTGCGCCAGAGTCTCGCCCGTGCGGAAGACGGCGGCGTCCTCCTGCATGGTGCGCTGCATCTTCTCGCGCAGCTCCGCCGTCGGCTTCGAGCCGTTGGCGTGGCGGAGGCGGTCGAAGCGCTGCATGATCTTTTCCACCGCCGCCTCGTCGGGCTTGGGGATGGCGGCATTGCGGTCGATCACTTGCGCCGCGCGGATCGCCGCCGCGCGCCCGAAGACGACCAGATCGATCAGCGAATTGGAGCCGAGCCGGTTGGCGCCATGGACCGAGGCGCACCCCGCCTCGCCGACGGCCATCAGGCCGGGCTGGACGCGATTCGGATCGTCTTCCGTCGGGTCGAGCACTTCACCCCAATAGTTGGTGGGAATGCCGCCCATATTGTAGTGAACCGTCGGCAGGACCGGGATCGGCTCCTTGGTCAGATCGACGCCGGCGAAGATGCGCGCCGATTCCGAAATGCCGGGCAAGCGTTCCGCCAGAACCGCCGGATCGAGATGGTCGAGATGCAGGAAGATGTGGTCCTTCTTCTTGCCGACGCCGCGGCCCTCGCGGATTTCAAGCGTCATGCAGCGCGAAACGACATCGCGGCTGGCAAGGTCCTTCGCCGAGGGCGCGTAGCGCTCCATGAAGCGCTCGCCCTCCGAATTGACGAGATAGCCGCCCTCGCCGCGCGCGCCTTCGGTGATAAGGCAGCCGGCGCCGTAAATGCCGGTCGGGTGGAACTGGACGAATTCCATGTCCTGCAGCGGCAGCCCCGCGCGCGCGGCCATGCCGCCGCCGTCGCCGGTGCAGGTATGCGCCGAAGTCGCCGAGAAATAGGCGCGGCCATAGCCGCCCGTCGCCAGCACGACCATCTTGGCGGAGAAGCGGTGGATCGTGCCGTCGTCGAGGTTCCAGGCGACGACGCCGGTGCAGACGCCGTCCTTCATGATCAGGTCGAGGGCGAAATATTCGATGAAGAACTGCGCGTGGTGCTTCAGCGACTGGCCATAGAGCGTGTGCAGAATGGCATGGCCCGTCCGGTCGGCGGCGGCGCAGGTGCGCTGCACCGGCGGGCCCTCGCCGAATTCGGTCATATGGCCGCCAAAGGGGCGCTGGTAGATCTTGCCCTCTTCGGTGCGGCTGAAGGGCACGCCGTAATGTTCGAGTTCATAAACGGCCTTCGGCGCCTCGCGCACCATATATTCCTGCGCGTCGATGTCGCCCAGCCAGTCCGAACCCTTGACGGTGTCGTAGAGGTGCCACTGCCAATTGTCCGGCCCCATATTGGCGAGCGAGGCGGCGATGCCGCCCTGTGCAGCCACCGTATGCGAGCGCGTCGGGAACACCTTGGTGATGCAGGCCGTCCTCAGCCCCTGCTCCGCCATGCCGAGCGTGGCCCTAAGGCCGGCGCCGCCCGCGCCGACAACCACGACATCGAAAGCATGATCGACGAAAGTGTAGGCCGAACCAATTGTAGAGGGCTTGGCCGTTTCGGGCGTTGCAGCCATCGTCAACCTCCGAAGGCAAGCTTGAGGAGCGCGAAGATCGAGGCAACGCCCACGATGACGCAGAAGAAGGTGCTGAGTATCAGGAGAGAGACCTTCAGGCCTTCGCCGTGAATATAATCCTCGATGATCTCCTGCATGCCGAGCCGCATATGGACGAGGCTGATCAGGATGAAGAGGCCAAGCACCAATGCGTTGAAGGGGTGCGAAAGCGAAGCCCTGACTTCCTCATAGCCCCCGCCATTCAGCGATATGACGAGAACGATGAAGTAGATGGCAAGCGGTATGAGGGCGACGGAGGTGACGCGGATATGCCAGAAATGGCCCGTCCCGTCTTTCGCAGAGCCAAGGCCGCGAACCCTGGCGAGCGGCGTGCGCATGTCAGCCATTTCAGAATGCTCCCCGCGCGGCATAGCCGACAATCCAGATGATGATGGTAAGCGTGACCGATCCGATGACCGTGGCCCAGGCGAGCCTGGTGGAGGTATGCTTTTCCATCCAGCTGCCGGTATCCCAGATAAGGTGCCGGACACCGCCGAGCAGATGGTGCACGAGCGCCCATGTGTAGCCGAAAAGCACGATCTGCCCGATCCAGGAACCGAAGGCGGCGTTGGCGATGTCGAAAGCCTGGTGCGACGTTGCCGCCGCGATCACCCACCATGCAAAAAGCAATGTGCCGAAATAGAGCGCCCCGCCGGTGATGCGATGGATGATCGACATCAGCATGGTCGGGATCAGCCGATAGATTTGCAGATGCGGCGACAGGGGTCGCGCATGCATCATCGTTTCCTTGCTCATTTCAGCCCCCGTGTGGGTCTGGCCTGGTATCCCAAGACAACTGGGTCGTTGCCTCCAAAAATCGATACCGGCCCATGCCTGGATGACGCCTTTTAGAACTCTTTTTGCACCGCGTCAAAGTTGAAAAAACGTGTCCGCGCCATGGTTTACCGCCTGGACCATCCAAATTTCCCCGCCCGTTCCAGTTCAAACCGATTTGAACCGGAACGCCGGCCCGAATCGCGATCGCCGGGGAAACTCACATCACGCAATTGACAGGCCGTTTGCCGCTGACCATCCACAGCGCCTTGCGGCCTTCCAGCACCAGGGCGTAACCAGGTTCGCCATAACGGCTCCCCTGCGCGGGAGGAGAAGCTGGGAGGACGACATCGACGCCGCGTGAATCGATGACATGCACGGACGTGCCGAAATCCTCCAAATTGATCTCGCTGTTTCCATCACATCGAAACGAGGCATAGCGTGGTTGGAGAGCGGCTTTGGCCGCCCCGGCCGGCGTGGTCTGGGCCGGCGCGGCGACACAAGCGGAAAGAAGCATCGATGCGAGAAAGGCTGGTAGGACGCCGGACTTTTGTCGATCCATAGTCGTTCCTTTCGCCTGCCGGAGCGCTTCATAGAGAAGCAGAGGCGCAAAATACCCCATCATCGGCGTTAACCATAACTCTTAAGATGAGCGTCAATGACGGTGACAAAGGTTAATAAAAGGTTAATCTCCGATTCGGAAACGGTTCAACCGATGGGCGGAGCTCGCCATGGACGCGCATTCTTATTCAAAAGGACCGTCTCGTTCTAAGAGATCGGTGGGTTTGGCGGCGGTGGCAGCCGTCGTCGCCTTGATGCTGGCCGCAAGCGCACCGGCCTCGGCCGGGAGCTTCTATCATGATCATGCCTACGCCGATTCCTACGGCAACCTCGTCATCTACAGCCCGGCCGGCTACAAGGCGATCGTGGTCGGCAAGGGCTATCTCGCACCAAAGCTCGCGGCTGAGACCGGAAAAGTCCCCCATATCGCGCGCGGCGCGGCGGCGGCGGGCGCCGTCTATTACCTTGCCGACCGCTGCGCCCGCAGCGCCGTGCTCCTGCACGGCCGAAGCTATATGTACGGCTTGCCGGAGAACGTCGTCCCGGTTCCCGCGGATGAGTATTGCGATCGGTAGGATGTCGAGACGAAGACGCAACGATCCCGCCGCCGGTTCATCCCTATCTACACGCCGCCCAACGCTTGATAGGCCCGCTTTCATGCCATAAGGCAGATCGTCGGCCAACTCGGCGTCAGGATCAAACGGGAGGCAGGTGTCGGTTAGGACCCTTCGTTACAAGGCGGCTTTTCTCACGCTGGTGCTCATCGCCACGGCGCTTGCCGCGCTTGCCTCATGGTATGCGGCGATGGAGACTGGCCGGCGTCGCGCGGCCGCGGCCCTCGACGGGTCGCTGCAGATATTGTCGCGCTCGGTCAAAAGCGAGATCGAACGCTTCCGCTATCTTCCCGCCGTCTTGTCGCATGACAAGCGCATCCGCTCGGCCCTCATCGACGGAACGCCGGAGGAAATTGCCGCGGCCAACGCCTACCTGCTCGCGGTTCGCAACGATTCCCGCGTCGATTCCCTTTACATCATGAAGACTGACGGGTTGACGGTCGCTGCCAGCAACTTTGCCGAACCGACGAGCTTCGTCGGCGAGAACTACCGTTTCCGTCCTTATTTCCAGGACGCGCTTCGTACGGGAACGGGCCGGTACTACGCCGTAGGCGTCACCACGGGACTCCCCGGTTACTTCCTCTCGTCAGCGATCCGCGACGGATCGAGGATCATCGGCGTCGCCGTCGCCAAGGTCGATATGCGCGCTGTCGAGCAAGCGTGGCAGGAAGCCGGGACACTTGCGGCGATCGCCGACAATGATGGCGTTATCTTTCTCACCGGCCGTCGACAATGGAAATACCGGCCGCTGCATCCGCTCGACGGGACCGCGCTGCAACGTGTTGCCGAGACACGGAAATATGACGGTGTGACGCTCGAAACGACGTCGCCGATCCTCGGCCAGAACGAGCCCGAAGACGACGGAACGGCGCGCGCCGACCTTATCCATCGTCATCTTTTCCGCTGGATAGAAGTGGAACCCGATGGCTGGCAGCTCTGGACGGCGGCGAGCATGGCGCCGATCCGCGCCAATGCCAACCTGATTGCCTCACTTGTCGCGCTTGCCTGTCTTCTGCTTTCCGGCACTGTCCTTTACCTGAAGCAGCGGCGGCAACTTCTCCGCGCCAAGCTTGACGCCAATGCGCGGTTGGAGCAGCGGGTCGCGGAGCGTACCGCGGAACTCAACCGCGAGATCGAGGAACGCAAACGCGCCGAGGCGGAACTGCGCGACACACATGCAACGCTGGTGCAGACCGCAAAGCTTGCCGCGCTCGGGCGGATGTCCGCGGCGATCGTGCATGAGGTCAGCCAGCCGCTTGCCGCGATGGAGAATACGCTTGCCTCAACCGCGCTCCTGGCAAAGCGCGGCGAGCCTGCCCGTGTCATCGAAAAGGTCGGCGCCGCGCGCCAGCTCGTCAGCCGCATCCGCCGCACCGTCAAACACCTGAAATCATTTGCCCGCAATGAACCAGGACAGCGCGAAACCGTCAATGCCGGCAAGAGCATCGCGGCCGCCATTGATCTTGCTCTGCATCGCGCCAACGCATCGGGCGTTCGAATAGTAGTCGAGCCGGGCGCGCACGCGCCCAAGGTGACGGCGAACGCGATCCGGCTTGAACAGGTCATCCTCAACCTTCTCATCAATGCGCTCGACGCCGTCACGGAATGCCCCGCGCCGGAAATCCATATGGGCGCGCATCGGAACGGTCCCATGGTGGAGATCACCGTGGCCGACAACGGAGCCGGAATACCGGAAAACCTGAAAGAGCGGATCGCAGAACTCTTTTTCACCACCAAGGAAACCGGCGAAGGGCTGGGGCTTGGCCTCTCCATCTCGCGCGCCATCATTGCCGAGTTCGGCGGCAGCCTGTCCTTCGCAGCGCGCGAGGGCGGCGGCTCGATCTTCACCGTCTCATTGCCCGCAGCCAGTGACGACCGGATGACAAATGAGCTTGCCGCATGAGCCGGGGAAGAGTGCTTTTCGTCGATGATGACAGGGAATTGCGTGAATCGGCATGCGAATGGCTGACGTTGAGCGGCTTTTCGGTGGATGCCGCCGCGGACGCGCCCTCCGCCCTGCAAATGCAGCGACGATCCGATTTCGACACGCTCATCACCGATATCAGAATGCCGGGAACCGACGGCATGACGCTGATGCGCTCGGCCCTCGAATGCGATCCGAGATTGCCGGTCATTTTGCTTACCGGCCATGGCGATGTCGCGCTTGCGGTGGAAGCGATGCGGGCCGGCGCTCACGACTTCCTGGAAAAGCCGTATGATGCGGATCATCTGGTTGCCGTCATCGATCGGGCCGTAGCGGCAAGGCGGCTCGACCGGGAGATGGAAAGGCTGCGCGCCGGAACAGGCGGCAACGATCTCGAAGATCGTCTCGTCGGCAACACACTGCAAATAACGGCGCTGAGGAAGCGCATCCTGCAACTCGCCGATATCGACGTGGACATCTTGATTCAGGGCGAAACCGGAACCGGCAAGGAGGTGATGGCGCGCGCGCTGCATGAAAGCGGCAAGCGCTCCAGGCGGCCCTTCATGGCGCTGAACTGCGCCGCCATCCCCGAAACGATCTTCGAGAGCGAGCTTTTTGGCCATGAGCGCGGGGCTTTCACCGGCGCCATCCAGAAGCGCACCGGGCGCATTGAGCACGCGGCCGGCGGGACGGTGTTTCTCGACGAGATCGAGTCCATGCCGCTAGCGCTCCAGGCGAAGATGCTGCGCGTCGTCCAGGAGCGCGTCGTCGAGCCGCTTGGCTCGAACCGGCAGGTGCCGGTCAACGTCCGCTTCATCGCCGCGACCAAGGCGGATTTGAAGGCGGAAAGCGATGCGGGACGCTTCCGCTCCGACCTCTATTTCCGGCTGGCGACCGTTCAAATCCTTATCCCCCCGCTGCGCCAGCGGCGCGACGACATAGCACTCCTTTTCCAGCGCTTTTGCCTCGAGGCCGAGCGCCGCCACAATCTGGCGGCGCCGCGCCTGACGCCCGCCCGGCTCACGGCGCTTGCGGCGGAGGACTGGCCGGGCAATGTGCGGGAATTGCGCGCCGCGGCCGAACGCTTCGTGCTCGGCCTGCCGCCCGACCGGCCTGATGACGCTTCGACAGAAGAAGCCGGCGCGCCGGCGCTGCCGGAACAAGTCGCCGCCTATGAAGCCCGTTTGATCAGGGAGGCGCTCGACGCCAATGACGGCAACACCCAGCAGGCAAGCGCAGCACTTGGCATCCCTCGGCGAACATTGAGCGAAAAGATCGCCCGCTATGGGCTGAAGCCGAGCATCGCGACGACGTAGGCCTTTAAGGGAGAAGACGTTACCTCTCGGCGAGCGAGGCGAGCCGCTTCAGCAGGAACGCACGTATTGCGGCATCGGATTCAAGTCCGATGGCGCGATTGTATGCGGCTTGCGCACCGGCGGCATCACCGGTTCGCCTGAGCAATTCAGCCCGCGCTGCCCAATAAGGTTGGTAATCGACCAAGCGCCTATCGCCGGAAATGCTGTCGAGGAGGGCAAGCCCTGCCGCGGCTCCATGGGCTTCCGCGGTTGCGACGGCATGGTTGAGCGCTGCAACGGGCGAGCCGGTGAGGGAGACGAGCATCCGGTAAAGCGCCTCGATCGCGTTCCAGTCGATTGTTCCCCGCCGCCGGCCCGCCACATGCGCCGACTGGATAGCCGCCTCGATCTGGTAGCGGCCGATCGTTCCGCCCACGCTCGCCTTTAGCAGAAGCGCTTCAGCTTCCTCGATCAGGACTGAATCCCATAGGGCGATATCCTGCACGGCGAGTGGCACGTAACCGCCATCGGCAGTGCGACGCGCCGAGCGTCGGGCCTCTGCGAACAACATTAACGCCAGCAAGCCGAGCCCCTCCGGCTCCTCGGGTAGGAGCGAAACGATCAATCGCCCGAGCCAGATCCCCTCTCCGGACAGGTCGCGGCGGCGCACCTCTACCCCTGTCGGGTCGACCCACCCTTCCGCATAAGTCGCGTAAACCGCTTCGAGCACGGCATCGAGCCGTTCGGGAAGGTCCGGACGCCCCGGTATGACAAATGGGATTCCCGCATGCCTGATGCGTGTCTTGGCGCGCACGAGCCTCTGGGCCATGGTGGCGGGCGAGACAAGAAAAGCCGATGCGATCGTCGCGGCATCGAAGCCGAGAACCGCTTGCAGCATCAGCGGCGCGCGGACCTGCGGATCGATTGCGGGATGCGCGCAGGCGAACATCAGTCGCAAGCGCTGGTCGGGGATATCCTTTTCGTCACTTTCGCCGATTTCGGCCGCGAGCATCTTAAGGTGATCGGCCGCAGCATCCGCCGTTTTCACGCGTCTCGCTGCATCGATGATACGTCGCCGCGCGGCTGTCAGCAGCCAGGCCTCAGGCTTTGCCGGAATTCCCATTTTCGGCCAATGCACGAGCGCGGCGGCGAAGGCGTCGCCCAGCGCATCTTCCGCGCCGGCAAGATCGCGCGTTCCCGCCGCGAGATAGGCGACGAGCTTGCCATAGCTCTGGCGCGCCGCCTGCTCGGCGGCGGCCTTCGCGCGATCATTGCCGGCGGCGGGCATGCTATTCCGCATACTCCCACATCGGCCGCACCTCGATCGTACCGCGCTGCGCGCCGGGACAGCGTGCAGCCCAGGAGAGCGCCGCATCCATATCCGCCGCCTCGATCATGTAATAGCCGCCGAGTTGCTCCTTCGTATCGGCATAGGGTCCGTCGAGCACTTTCTTCTGGCCTTCCTGGAAACGCACGCGCGTCGCCGTCGATGTCGGCCTGAGACGACCGCCGTCGAGCCAGACGCCCGCCTCCTTCATAGCGTCGGTATAGGCGAAATAGGCCGCCGTCATCTGTTCGGCGGCCTCCTTGGACGCAGCCTGGTAGTCGCCTTCATTGATATAGATGAGCAACATGTAACGCATTTTAGCCTCCGGTTCTCATTGCTGCCGGACGGACGTATCCGGCCGATGCGATGACGGGCATCCTCGCCCGGAATCGACAGCCCGCAAAAAAAATCTTTTCGCTTCCGGCGGGCTCTTCGGCGGATTTCCGCCGAACATCTCCGGATTTTGGCGGAAAATCGCCGACTTCAGGTTCCCTGCCCGTACAGCGAAACCATTTAATGCACTGACAGGAAAGGGAAATTTTTCTCCCACCCAATTTGGCATGGAACATGCCAACCGCCAATACGTGTTCGGCGGGGTCGCCGCCGGGCCATTGGCAACAGGGAGGGATTTCTCGACCATGAAATTTGTTCATTTTATCGCCGCCGGGGCGTTTGCACTGTCGGCCGGGTTTTCAACCGTCTCGGCTCAGGCGGACGAATTCATCAACGTTCTGACCGGCGGAACCTCTGGCGTCTACTACCCGCTCGGCGCCGCGCTGGCGAAAATCTACGGTGAAAAGATCCCTGGCGTCCGCACACAGGTACAGGCGACCAAGGCTTCCGTCGAAAACCTGAACCTCCTGCAGCAAGGGCGCGGCGAGATCGCCTTCGCGCTCGGCGATTCGGTCAAGGATGCCTGGGCGGGGAACAAGGAAGCCGGCTTCAAGAAGAAGCTCGACAAACTGCGCGCTATCGCCGCCATCTATCCGAACTACATCCAGATCGTCGCTTCGAAGGAATCCGGCGTCACCGACCTTGCCAGCCTGAAGGGCAAGCGGCTTTCGGTCGGCGCGGCGAAATCGGGTACGGAGCTCAACGCGCGCGCCATCTTCAAGGCGGCCGGCATGAGCTATGACAATCTCGGCAAGACCGAATATCTGCCCTTCGGCGAGTCCGTGGAACTGATCAAGAATCGCCAGCTTGACGCGACGCTGCAATCGGCGGGCCTCGGCGTCGCCTCGATCAAGGACCTTGCCTCGTCTGTTCCGATCACCGTGGTCTCGGTGCCGGCGGCGATCGCCGAAAAGCTTGGCGCGCCGTTCCAGGCGGCAACCATTCCAGCCGGCACCTATGACGGCCAGACCGCCGACGTCCCGACGGTCGCCATCACCAACATCCTCGTCACGCGCGCCGACATATCGGACGAGGAGGCCTATCAGATGACGAAGCAGCTCTTCGAGAACCTTCCCGAGCTTGTCGCCGCGCACAAGGCCGCCAAGGGCATAAAGCTCGAAAATGCGATCAAGGGCCTGCCGATCCCGCTGCATCCTGGCGCGGAGAAATATTACCGGGAAAAAGGGCTCCTGAAATAGGGACGCGGCTCCTCATACCGGGAGCCTGAACAACGGCCGGGCGGCGGGCGTGACAGCCACGCCGCCCTCTTCTCAATCAAAATAGGATTGTTCCGGGAGGACCCATGATCGAGGCCAACACGCCGACCGACGAAGCGCCTCAGGGCGCGCCCGCAACCGTTCACGACCCGCTTGCCGAAACCTTTCCGCCCACACTGGAAGGGCGCGTGCTGTTCGGTATCGCGATCGCCTTCTCGATATTCCAGCTTCTGACGGCTGCCGGCCTGCTCGGCCTGCCGAGCCAGGTCGTGCGCGCCGTCCATGTCGGCTTCCTGATGCTGCTCGTCTTCCCGCTTCTGGCGGCATTGCGCCATGCTCGTCCGAGCGTTCGCGCGCTGGCCTGGGGGCTCGGCGTCATCGGCATGGCGGTCGGGCTCTATCAATTCATCGAATATGAGCCGCTGATCCTGCGCGCCGGCGAGCCGCTGCCGATCGACACGATCGTCGGCGTCCTCTCGCTCGCCACGCTTTTCATCGCCACCTACGCGTTGATGGGCCCGGCGCTGCCGATCATCTGCGGCATCTTTCTCGCCTATTGCCTGTGGGGGCAATATCTGCCCTCGCCCTTCAACACGCGCGGCTATCCCTTCTCGCAGGTCATCGACCACATGGCCTTCGGCACGGAGGGTATTTATGGCATCCCGACCCTGGTATCAGCCACCTACATTTTCCTGTTCATCCTGTTCGGCTCGTTCCTGGAGCGGGCCGGCATGATCCGGCTCTTCACCGACGTGTCGATGGGCCTCGTCGGCCATGCGCGCGGCGGGCCGGCCAAGGTCGCGGTCATCTCGTCCGGCTTCATGGGCATGATCTCCGGCTCAGGCGTCGCCAATGTCGTCACGGTCGGCCAGTTCACCATCCCGCTGATGAAGCGCTTCGGCTACCGCGCCGCTTTCGCCGGCGGCGTCGAGGCGACCTCCTCGATGGGCGGGCAGATCATGCCGCCGGTCATGGGCGCCGTCGCCTTCATCATGGCCGAGACGCTCGGCATCGAATACAAGGAAGTCGTCAAGGCGGCGATCATTCCGGCGATCCTTTATTTCGCTTCCGCCTTCTGGGCCGTGCATCTGGAGGCGGGCCGCGCCGGTCTGATGGGGCTTCCCCGCAACCAGCTTCCTTCGCCCATGAAGGCGCTCAAGGAGCGCTGGTATCTGATCCTGCCACTGGCGGCGCTGGTTTACCTGCTTTTCTCCGGCTTCACGCCGCTCTTCGCCGGTACGATCGGCTTTGCCATGACAGCGCTGCTCATTCTCGGCGGTTCCGTGGCGCTCGGCCTGCCGAACTACGCGCTCAGGGTCGTCTTCTGGGTATTGCTGGGCCTGATCGCCGCGAGCTTCTTCAAATTCGGCATCTGGATCATCATTGCCGCGGCGGCCGTCCTCGTCGTCGTCAACCTCTTCATCAAGGGTGGCATGCAGACGCTGCGCGACTGCCGCGATTCGCTTGCAGAAGGCGCCAAGACGGCGCTGCCCGTCGGCATCGCCTGCGCCATCGTCGGCATCATTGTCGGCACGATGACGCTGACCGGCGTCGCCAACACCTTCGGCGACTATATCGTCTCGATCGGCAAATCGAGCCTGATCCTATCGCTCATTCTGACCATGATCACCTGCCTGATCCTCGGCATGGGCATTCCGACCATCCCGAACTACATCATCACCTCGACCATCGCCGGCCCGGCGCTGCTTGCGCTCGGCATCCCGCTTCTGGTCAGCCATATGTTCGTCTTCTATTTCGGCATCATGGCCGACCTGACGCCGCCCGTGGCGCTCGCCTGCTTCGCCGCGGCGCCGATCGCAAGAGAAAGCGGCTTGAAGATCGCCATCGAGGCGATCAAGGTCGCCGCCGCCGGCTTCGTCATCCCCTATATGGCGGTCTATACGCCGGCGCTGATGCTGCAGCCGGGCGGCGCGCTTGCCGATACGATCGGCTTCTATCCAGCCGTCGCCTACATCGTCTTCAAGACGGCGCTCGCCATCGCTCTCTGGGGCACGGCGGTGATCGGCTATCTCAAAGCGCATCTGACGTGGTGGGAGCGCGTGCTGGCCACGGCCGCGTCCTTCTCGCTAATCGCGGCGGTGCCGGTCTCCGACCAGATCGGCTTCGCGCTCGCGATCATCTTCTTCGCGCTGCACTGGTATCGGGTCAGGAATGTCGGCCGCCGTCTCGACCCCGGCACGGTCGGATGAGCTTCTGCATCCTTGCCGGCGGCAAGACGCTCGTCATTGCCGCCGCGGCCTTCACGCTGTCATGGACGCATTCGGTCGAGAAGATCAGATGGACGGAGCACTGGCAGGCAACGCCGGCGGGGCTTCTCGTCTCTGAAGCCCGCGTGGAGGGTTCCGGCGCCGGCATGGACCCGCCGGAGGGCAGCATCTTCCGCGACGGCGGCTGGGAGTACCGGCCGCACGTGCCGGCTCTGCCGCGCCTCGTGCTTGGTTCATCGGGAGCGACGGTCGGCGGCTGGTCCCTCTGTCCGGCCGGCAAGCCCTGCATGACGCTCGGCAGCAAGCAGGGCGACGCTATCACGATCGAGCCCTGTGCGGCGAAGCACAGCGACTGACGCCACGTTCGGCTCTCGGCGTTTCGTTCGGTGTGGAGGTAGATCAGAGTCCGAGATAGGCTTTGCGGACGGCGGGATCGTCGATCAGGTCCTTCGCGTCGCCGCTATGAACGACCGAGCCGGTTTCCATGACATAGCCGCGGTCGGCTCCGGAAAGCGCGAGGTGGATGTCCTGTTCGACCAGGAGCACGGTCACGCCCTCGCCGCGGATCGTGGCAAGCACGTCCATCAATTGCTCGACAATGACAGGCGCGAGGCCGAGGCTCATTTCGTCTATCATCAAGAGCTGCGGCTTCGCCATCATGCCGCGCGCCATGGCGCACATCTGCTGCTCGCCGCCCGACATGGAGCCGGCGATCTGCCGCCGTCTTTCGCCGAGACGCGGGAACAGCCCGTACATGCGGTCGAGATCGCCCTTGACCGAGGCCTGATCGGCGCGGCGGTAGGCGCCCATCAGCAGATTGTCCTCCACCGTCATCTGGTCGAAGAGCTGCCGCCCCTCGGGCACCTGCACCAGCCCGGCGCCGAACACCTCGTCCGGCGTCATCGGGGCCAGGTCCTTGCCATCGAACCTGATGCCGCCATTCGAGGCGATCACGCGCGACAGGGCGCGCAGCAACGTCGTCTTGCCGGCGCCGTTCGATCCGACCAGCGCCAGGATCTCGCCGCGCCGTACTTCGAGCGACACCTCGCGCAGCACCGGCATGCCGCCATAGCCGGCATTCAATCCGCTGACGACGAGGAGCGGCTCCCCTGTTTTTCCATCCGCCTTCATGCGCGCCTCCGGCCGAGATAGGCCTCGATGACCCGGCTGTCGGACAGGACCGCTTCAGGCGCGCCGTCGGCGATCTTCTCGCCGTGATGGATGACCAACAGCCGGTCGGACAGGCTCTTGATCGCCTTGATGACATGCTCGATGACGAGAATACTGATGCCTTGCTCGCGCACTCTGCGGATCACCTCGATTACCTCGTCGATCTCGACGAGATTGAGCCCGGCCATGACCTCGTCGCACAGGAGCAATTTCGGCTGCATGGCGAGCGCCTTGGCAAGCTCCAGGCGCTTGCGGCTCGGGCCGCCGAGTTCGTCCGCGCGCTGGTCGGCATGACGGGCAAGGCCGACGAATTCGAGTTGCTCCCTCGCCCTTTCGCGCGCCCGCTTCAGATCGGATTCGCCGCCGCCCTGGCCGAAAAGCGCCCCGACCGCCACATTGTCGAGCACCGACAGCCCCGGGAATGGCCGCATGATCTGGAAGGTGCGACCGATGCCCAGCCTTGCCCGGCGGTAAGCCGGGAGCGTCGCGATCGGATGACCCTCGAAGCTGATTTCGCCGGCGCTCGGCGGCAGCGTGCCGCTGATCAGGCTGACCAGCGTTGTTTTTCCGGCGCCGTTCGGGCCGATGACGCCGAGAATTTCGCCCTGGTTGAGCGTGAAGCTGACGTCGTTGACGGCCACCAGACCGGCGAAGCGCCGCGTCACATGGGAGACTTCGAGGATCGCGCTCATAGCCGGTGCGCCTTGATGTTCTCGGCGAAATAGCGCCAGCCGCTGGTGCGGAAGCGGCGGATGACGTCGGCGATGCCGCGCGGCATCAGCACGACAGCCGCCACGACCACGACGCCGAAGAACAGGCCGGCGATGCTGGTGACTTCGCTCGACAGCACTTCCGAGATGGCCGAAAGGACGAAGGCCCCCACCACCGGCCCAAGAACGGTTCCGGGCCCGCCGAACACCGCCATGATGATCATCTTGACATTGAGGCTGATGTCGAAGGCGCTCTCGGGGTCGAGGAAGGTGATCCAATAGGCGTGGATGCCGCCGGCGAGCGCCGTGAAGATACCCGAGAGAGCGAAGGCCAGCACCTTGTAGAGCGTCGTGTTGACGCCCATCACAGCCGCCCCCTCCTCATTCTCGCGGATGGCGATCAAGCCGAAGCCGAACTTGCTCCGGGTCAGCCAGAAGACGGTGAGCGTGGCGAGCACGAGCAGCCCAAGCGACAGTTCATAGAAGAGACGGTCATTGTTGAGAGGCGGTAGCACCAGCCCAATATTCTGGCCGGCCAGCGGAATGTTGGAAACGATCGCCGCCATCACCTGCGCCAGCGCCAGCGTGGCGATGGCGAAATAATGCCCTTTCAGGCGCAGCACCGGAATACCGAGCAGGAAGGCGAAGACAACCGCCAGCACGACGCCGAAGGCCATGCCGAAACCGAAGGGAAGGTTCCACTGCACCATCGCGATCGCGACGCCATAGGCGCCCAGGCCATAGAACACCGAATTGCCGAAGGAAGCATAGCCGGTATAGCCGCCGATGATGTTCCAGCCCTGCGCCAGGACGGCGAGCAGAAGCGTCGAGATGCCGAACTGGATGACCACATCGGACCCGTACCAGGGGAGAGCGGCGAGCGCGACCAGCGCCAGCAGGATGAGGATGAGCCACAGCGCTTTCATGCCGTCTTCCCCAATATCCCGCTCGGCCTGACGATCAGAACGAGGACGAGGACGCCGAAGCTTGCCACGTCACCGAAAGTGGCGCCGACATAGGCGACCGTCAGCGATTCGATGATGCCGAGGACAAGACCACCGACCAGGACGCCGAGCGGATTATCGAGACCGCCGATAATGGCGATGGCGAAGGACTTCGCGGTGAGTGTCGCACCGATATAGGGGTTGATCTGCGATACCGTGCCGTAAAGGCCGCCAGCCGCACCGGCGAGCCCGATGCCGATGCCGAAGGTCATTGCGTAGAGATGACGCGGCTCGACGCCGTAGAGGCGCGCCGCGACAAGATTCTGCGCCGTCGCGCGTATGGCGCGACCGAGCTTGGTGCGCAGCAGGAAGATCCACATGCCGACGGTGAGGACGATGGCGATGCCGAAGGCCATCAGCCGCGCGAGCGGGATGACGACGGGACCAAATGCGACATGAGCGCCGGCATAGGAGGGGTTGATGGTGCGAAAATCGGCGGAAAAAGCCAGTTGCGCCAGATAGGTCAGCACCACTTCGAGCCCGAAGGTGATCAGCAGCGTATTGAACATCGGCGCGCGGACGACGAGATTGAGCAGCCCGCGCTGCACTCCATAGCCGACGCCGAACATGACGATCGCGGTGATCGGCAGGCCGAGAAACGGATCGATGCCCAGATAGGTGAAGAGGTGCCAGGACAGATAGGCGCCCAGCATGATGAAGGCGCCATGCGCCAGGTTGACGATGTTGAGTACGCCCCAGACGAGCGCAAGCCCGAGCGCCATCACGGCATAAAGGCCACCCAACAGAACGCCATTGACCAGGATTTGCGCTAACAGATCCACCTGCAGCCCGTCCCTCGATTGTCCCTCTTCCGAAAACGGCGGCGAACCGATCCGGACCGCCGCCGCTTACTTTACCCGTTGAATCCCTTTAGCGGGCGTTCCAGGCCGGCATTGGATATTTTGGCTTTTCGACGAAACCATTCGCGTCATAGACGGGAACGAGCTTCTCGTCCTGAACCTGAATGACCGTCTGCGCGAGGTCGATCTGGCCGTTTTCTCCAAAGGCGATCGTGCCGTAGAGGCTCGGGAAATTCAGCTTGGCAATCGCATCCCGCACCTTCTGGTGATCGGTCGAGCCGGCTGCCTCGATCGCCTCGGCGATCGCCTCGACATCGGCCACGCCTGAAGCGGCATGGTAGTCGGGGTCATAGCCGAACTTCGCCTTGTAATCCTTGGCGAACTGCGCCGCATCGCCGAACCACTTATCCTTCAGTTTCGGGCTCGGAAGCCAGGCGGTCATGCCGAAGGCATAATCCGCATCCTTGCCGAGCGCCTTGCGGAAATCCGCGCTCGGAACGCCGACCGTGAACGAATACATCTTCGGCGCGACAGCAAGGCTCTTCGCCTGGCGGATGAAGTTCAGGATTTCGGTCTCATGGCCGGCGACGAGAACGGCGTCGACATTGGCGTTCTTGATCTGCGACAGAAGCGAATTGAAGTCGCTCGCGTTGGACGTATAGCGCTCGTCCATAGCGATGGTCAGGCCGGCCTTCTTGAGAAGCGGCCGCGTGCCCTTGGCGACGGAAACATCGAAGGCGTCATCGGCATAGAGCAACGCCACCTTTGACGGCTTCGGATCGAGCTTGGTCAGCATCTCGACCGTGGAGCCGAAATAGTTGCTCGCGGGAGCAAGCGTGCCGAAGATGTATTTGAAGCCGCGCGAGAAGATCTGGTCGGATGCGCCGCCGCCCTGGACCATCGGGATCTTGTATTTTTCCGAAATGGCGGAATCGGCGAGCGCGAAATTGCTGGCGAACGGTCCGAGCAGGAGATCGACCTTGTCCTGCGAGACGAGTTGCACATATTGCCTGACGCTCAGATTGACGTTGGACTGGTTGTCGTAGAGCTTGAGCGCAAGCTTCTCCTGCTTGTCGCCGACCTTGACGCCGCCCTTCTCGTTGATCTTGTCGATGGCGAACTGATAGGCGTCCCTGTAGTAGCGGCCGGTATTTGCCGACGAGCCCGTCAGCTGCACCGAGGCTCCGAGGACGATATCCTTGGCGAAAGCCGGCAGTCCGTAGGCCGTCAACGCCGCGCATAGAAGCGCGCCACCAAAACGTGTCATAGCTCTTGACATCTTCTTCTCCCAAACCGTTCGAAACGGCGGCCGCCCGGTCGCCTCACCTTTGCTAATGAAAGCAAGGCATGCCGCTTGTCAATTGCGACACGCCCCAGCGCCTGGCGCCTTACACGCAGGAAAGCGGAGGCGCAACAGCCTTGGCGTCACGGTTCTCAGGCGACCTTGCGCTTCGGTGCGATCAACCCGCGCTCCAGCAGAAGCTCCGCGATCTGAACGGTGTTGAGCGCCGCGCCCTTCCTGAGATTGTCGGAAACGACCCAGAGATTGAGGCCGTTGTCGATGGTCGGGTCCTCGCGGATGCGCGAGATGTAGGTCGCGTCCTCGCCCGCCGCCTCGATCGGCGTGACATAGCCGCCGTTCTCGCGCTTATCGACGACGAGGCAGCCCGGCGCCTCCCGCAATATGTCCCGCGCCTCGTCCGCCGTGATCGGCTCATCGAACTCGAGATTGATGGCTTCCGAATGGCTGATGAAGACGGGCACGCGCACGCAGGTCGCCGTCACCTTGATCTTCGGATCGAGGATCTTCTTCGTCTCGGCCACCATCTTCCACTCTTCCTTGGTCTGGCCGTCCTCCATGAACACGTCGATATGCGGAATGACGTTGAAGGCGATGCGCTTAGTGAACTTCTTGGCCTCGACCGGATCGGCCACGAAGACGGCGCGCGTCTGGGTAAAAAGCTCGTCCATCGCCTCCTTGCCGGCGCCGGAGACGGATTGATAGGTCGCGACGACGGCCCGCTTGATCCTGGCGCGGTCATGAAGCGGCTTCAGCGCCACCACCATCTGCGCGGTCGAACAGTTCGGATTGGCGATGATGTTCTTCCTGGTGAAGCCCGAGACAGCATCGGGATTGACCTCGGGAACGATCAGCGGCACGTCCTGATCGTAGCGCCAAGCCGAGGAATTATCGATGACGACACAGCCCTGCTTGCCGATCTTCGGCGACCATTCCTTGGAGACATTGCCGCCGGCCGACATCAGGCAGATATCCGTGTCGGAGAAATCGTAAGTGTCGAGGGCTTTTACCTTCAGCGTGCGGTCGCCATAGGAGACCTCAGTGCCGACCGAGCGCCGCGAAGCGAGCGCCACCACCTCGTCAGCCGGAAAGCCGCGCTCTTCCAATATGTTGAGCATTTCGCGCCCCACATTGCCTGTGGCGCCGGCGATCGCGATCTTGAAACCCATGATGCTTGTTCTCCTGTCCCTCTCCGCCTTTGCGTTTGATCCCGCCGGCCGCGGGCGTCTCCCAGCCGAAGCCGGGGAGAGAGCGGCAAGGCCAGAAGATCAGACCGTTTTGGCGGTCGTTTTCAGGTCCTGTTTGCCTTTGATGGAGCGAATGCGCATGGCCGCGCCTTCCGGCGCGTCGCCGGACAGAACGGTCGCATTAGGGGCCATGGAAAGGCCGTCCATCTGGTGCTCCCTGGCCGCCGCGAATTTGCGACGCGCCGTCAAGTCGATGCGCGGCTTTTACGCGGATTGGACGAAGAGTCAAACGAAACGATGCCGCAAGCTCCGCCGCCGCAGACTGTCGGGCCGACGGGCAGACATTTCGCCGGTCGGCCTGCCCGGCAGCTACTTCCCGATCGCATCGAGCTTGCGCTGCATGGCCGCGATCTGCTCGCGCAGATCCTTAAGATCATCCGCCGTCTCGCCGGATTTCGCCTCTTCCTTTTCACCGGAACGGGATGCACTCGCCGCGCCTCCGCTGTTTGCGGCGGCAAAGGGAGAGAACATGCGCATCGCGTGCTGGAAGAGCTCCACATTGCGCCTGGTCTGCTCCTCCATCGCCTTCATCGGCGTCAGCTTCATCATGTCCACCGGCGATTGGCCGAAAGCGGTCTTCATCTGCTCGCGGAACCGCTCCTGCTCGCGCGCGAAAGAGATCATGGACTGTTCGAGGAAGCTCGGCAGGATCATCTGCATCTGATCGCCATAGAAGGAGATCAATTGCCTGAGGAAGGAGATGGGCAGCATGTTCTGCCCCTCCTTGTTTTCCAGCTCGAAAATGATCTGCGTCAGGACGGAATGCGTGATGTCCTCCCCCGTCTTCGCGTCCTGGACGTTGAACTCCTCTCCTCTCTTGACCATCTCGGCCAAGTCTTCGAGCGTCACATAAGTGCTCGTGCCCGTATTGTATAAGCGTCTGTTGGCATATTTCTTGATGACCACCGGATCATCCTTCGCGGGCATTGCCATCCTCCTTGGTGTCCCGACGCGCCCCGCTGGCGCGTCCATGGCGTCATCGGTCAGGATATGCGCAAAAGGCAAGCAAATGAAAGGACTTTGTGCGGTGCGGAAAGTGCGGTGAGCGCGCGAGATACTCGCTCCTCCTGCTTTTTTCCGATTTGACTCCCTTATTGGAAAGGGCAACAAACATGGGAGGATAAGGAACACGCGTCCCAACATTCAACGGAGACGGATATGCCCTCCTCTGCCTCGATCGTCGTAGCAAGCGCCGCCCGCACCCCGGTGGGTTCCTTCAACGGCTCTTTCGCCGCCGTCCCTGCTCATGAACTTGGCATCGTCGCTGTCAAAGGCGCGCTGGAGCGCGCGAAGGTCGATCCTCGGGAAGTGGACGAGGTCATTCTCGGCCAGGTGCTGACGGCAGGCGAGGGGCAGAATCCGGCGAGGCAGGCGTCCATCGGCGCGGGCCTGCCGAAAGAAACGACCGCCTGGGGGCTGAACCAGGTCTGCGGCTCGGGCCTGAGAGCAATCGCCATCGGCATGCAGCAGATTGCGACCGGAGACGCCAGGATTATCGTCGCCGGCGGCCAGGAGTCCATGTCCATGTCGCCGCATTGCGCGCATCTGAGGGCCGGCGTGAAGATGGGCGACTACGCCATGATCGACACGATGATAAAAGACGGGCTGTGGGATGCCTTCAATGGCTACCATATGGGCGTGACGGCGGAGAACGTCGCCCGGCAATTCCAGATCACGCGCGAGGACCAGGACCGGTTTGCGCTCGCTTCTCAGAACAAGGCGGAGGCGGCACAGAAGGCGGGCAAGTTCAAGGACGAGATCGTGCCGGTGACGGTGAAGACGCGCAAGGGCGATATCGTCGTCGCCGACGACGAATATATCCGCCACGGCGCGACGATTGAGGCCATGCAGAAGCTGCGCCCGGCTTTCGACAAGGAGGGCACGGTGACGGCGGCAAGCGCGTCCGGCATCAATGACGGCGCGGCGGCGGTCGTCCTGATGAGCGAGGCGGACGCCGAAAAGCGTGGCGTCAAGCCTTTGGTGCGCATCGTTTCATGGGCGACGGCCGGCGTCGATCCGGCGATCATGGGCACCGGTCCCATTCCCGCCTCGCGCAGGGCGCTGGAAAAGGCCGGATGGAAGGCCGACGATCTCGATCTGGTGGAGGCGAACGAGGCTTTCGCGGCACAGGCCTGCGCCGTCAACAAGGGCATGGGCTGGAACACCGATATGGTCAACGTCAATGGCGGCGCCATCGCCATCGGCCATCCGATCGGCGCGTCGGGAGCGCGCATCTTCAACACGCTCGTCTATGAAATGAAGCGCCGCGGCGCGAAGAGGGGCCTCGCCACTTTGTGCATCGGCGGCGGCATGGGTGTGGCAATGTGTGTGGAAGCTGCGGGGTAATGGAAAAATGGTGAATGGTGAATGGAGGGACCGAGCGTCTTCACTTTGACCATTTACCATTCACTATTCACCATTCACTCTGGGAGGAACGAATGGCTCGAACAGCACTCGTCACCGGCGGAACGCGCGGAATTGGAGCGGCCATCGCACTGGCGCTGAAGAAAGCCGGCTACAAAGTCGTGGCAAACTATGCCGGCAATGAGGACGCCGCCCGGAAATTCCGCGAGGAGACAGGGATTGCCGTCTCCAAATGGTCTGTGGCTGACTACGACGCCTGCGCCGGAGGGATAGCTGCGATCGAAACCGAGTTCGGGCCGGTCGACATCCTCATTAATAATGCGGGAATCACCCGCGACGCCATGTTCCACAAGATGACGCGGGAACAATGGCACGAGGTGATCGGCACCAATCTGACCGGGCTCTTCAACATGACGCATTGCGTCTGGAGCGGCATGCGCGACCGCAAATTCGGCCGCGTCATCAACATCTCCTCGATCAACGGGCAGAAGGGCCAGATGGGACAGGCGAACTATTCCGCCTCCAAGGCAGGAGACATCGGCTTTACCAAGGCGCTCGCTCAGGAAGGCGCGCGCGCCGGCATTACCGTCAACGCGATCTGTCCCGGCTATATCGCCACCGACATGGTGAGGGCCGTCCCCGAGAAAGTACGCGAGAGCATCATCGCCCAGATACCGGTCGGGCGGCTCGGCGAAGCGGAGGAGATCGGGCGCTGCGCCGTCTTCCTGGCGTCCGACGAAGCCGGTTTCATCACCGGCTCGACCCTGACCGCCAATGGCGGTCAATACATCATCTAACAAGCGCGCGGTTGTGCCGTTTTGATGCGAAATGGTTAACGTCGCCTCCCCTCAACGCTGGGCCATCTGTGTGAAAGCTGTGGAATCGCTGTGGATAATCGGTGCATGGCCGGTGGAAGACACAAGATGTAGCGGAGAACAAACAGCGAAAATGGAGCGATCAGCGATTCGTCGCTCCTTTGTTCCGCCTCTGATCCGAACCTTACCGGATCTCTCGGGCGAAAACCTGTTGTCGTTCACGTCTTTTCAAGAATTCCTAATGGAATCCGAAGCTTGCCGCTCGGACTTAAGGAACTGAAAAGGTTTCACTCGTTGGATGTTAACCTTTTGATCGATTCCAGGCGGAACTCTCGGGAAGGGATTCAGCATCTGGTGAAGAGTCGCAGAACGACGCCAACATGTAGTCGGGAACAAAGCCTGAATCGACAGGAGTCAGTGATTCGTCGCCGATTCGTTCCAGACTCGTTCCGAGTCTTAACATCGCGCTCAATTCGGGTTTTGCGCGCCGCCATAATTCCTATATGTGTCGCATCCGCCCGCGCCTCGCGGCGCGCCGTCTCGTTCACCGCGATCCCGGCCTGAAGGCCAAGTTTCGATTGATGAATCTCCACGCTTCACCCAGCCCGCCGTCCGTGCTTTCCGGTCGCGATGTCACCGCGATCCTGGGTCCGACCAACACCGGCAAGACTCATTTAGCGATCGAGCGCATGGTCGCGCATGAAAGCGGCTTGATCGGGCTGCCGCTCAGGCTGCTGGCCCGCGAGGTCTATGGCCGCATTGCCGAAAAGGTAGGTACGGCGCAGGTGGCGCTCTATACGGGCGAGGAGAAGATCGTTCCGCCCGGCGCGCGCTTCTCGGTCTGCACCGTCGAGGCCATGCCGCGCGAAACGAATGCCGCGTTCGTGGCGATCGACGAAGTGCAACTCGCCGGCGACCTCGAGCGCGGTCACGTCTTCACGGACCGCATCCTCAATCTGAGGGGACGGCAAGAGACGCTCCTTCTCGGCGCCGACACGATGCGCGGCATCCTCGAAAGGCTTCTCAAGGGGATCTCCGTCATCACGAGGCCGCGCATGTCGCACCTCGCCTATGCCGGCCAGAAGAAGATCACGCGCTTGCCGCGGCGCTCGGCCATCGTCGCCTTTTCGGCGGACGAGGTCTACGCCATCGGCGAACTGATCCGCCGCCAGCGCGGCGGCGTCGCTGTCGTCATGGGCGCGCTTTCGCCGCGCACCCGCAACGCCCAGGTGGCGCTCTACCAGTCAGGCGATGTCGATTATCTCGTTGCGACGGATGCGATCGGCATGGGCCTCAATCTCGACGTCGACCACGTCGCCTTCGCGCAGGACAGGAAATTCGACGGCTTCCAATATCGAAACCTGACCGCCGCGGAACTCGGCCAGATCGCCGGACGCGCCGGACGCCATCTGCGCGACGGCACCTTCGGCGTGACGGGCCGGGTCGATCCGCTTGCCGACGACCTTGTCGAACGGATCGAGGGCCACGACTTCGAACCGGTCAAGGTGCTGCAATGGCGCAACGCCATGTTAGACTTCTCCAGCCTCGACGCGCTGAAGCGGTCGCTCGACGCCGCGCCGCAGGCGGAGGGGCTGACCCGGGCCTTGCCGGCGGACGACCAGCGCGCACTCGACCGTCTCTCGCGCGAGCCCGACATCCGCGACATCGCCGCCTCGCGCGAACGGGTCGCGCTTCTGTGGGACGCCTGCGCCCTTCCCGACTATCGCAAGATCGCTCCGGCGCAGCATTCCGATCTCGTCGGCTCGATGTATCTCGATCTGGTGCGCCGCGGTCATGTCGACGAGGATTACATCGCCGAGCAGGTCGCGCGCGCCTCGTCGACGGAAGGCGACATCGACACGCTCTCCGCCCGCATCGCGCAGATTCGAACATGGACATTCGTCTCCAACCGGCCCGGATGGCTTGCCGATCCGACACACTGGCAGGAAAAAACGCGCGAGACCGAGGATCGCCTCTCCGATGCGCTGCATGAGCGATTGACGAAACGCTTCGTAGACCGCAGGACATCCGTTCTCATGAAGCGCCTGAGAGAAAACAGTATGCCCGAAGCCGAAATCAGCCCGTCCGGCGAAGTCCTCGTTGAGGGACATCATGTCGGAGAATTGCAGGGGTTCCGTTTCACTGCCGACCAGTCCGCCGAGGGCGAGGACGCAAAGGCTGTGCGGTCGGCGGCGCAAAAGGCGTTGGCCGCCGAATTCGATGCGCGCGCGGAGCGTTTCGCAAGCGCGGCAAACGGCGACTTCGCGCTTGCCTCGGACGGTACGCTGCGCTGGATCGGTTCGCCTGTCGCTACGCTCGTCTCCGGAGACGACCCGCTGAAGCCGCGCGTCATCCTGCTCGCGGACGAACTGCTGACCGGTCCTTCGCGCGACAAGGTACAGGCGCGCGCTGACCGTTTCGTCAATTTCCAGATCGAAACGCTGTTGAAGCCGCTTGTGGATCTCAAAGACGCCGAGCAGCTTTCGGGCATGGCGCGCGGGATCGCCTTCCGGCTGGTCGAGAATTTCGGCCTCGTCAACCGCCGCGACGTGGCATCGGACGTGAAGGCGCTCGATCAGGAAGCGCGCGGCGCGCTCAGGCGTCTCGGCGTCCGCTTCGGCGCCTACCACATTTTCGTTCCTGCCCTGATCAAGCCAGCGCCGGCGGGCCTTCTCACGCTTTTGTGGGCGCTCGGGCACGACGGCAAGGAGAAGGCAGGCTTTGGCGACGTGGTCCACGCGCTCGCCGCCGGTCGCACCTCCCTGGTGCGCGACCCGGCCTTCGATCCCGCCTTCTACAGGCTCGCCGGTTTCCGCCTGCTCGGGCGTCGCGCGGTGCGCGTCGATATCCTCGAGCGGCTGGCCGATATCATCCGCCCGGCGCTTGCCTGGAAGCCCGATGGCGCCGTCCGTCCGACTGCGGCTTTCGACGGCAACGCATTCCTGGTCACGCCCGCCATGATGTCGATCCTCGGCGCCAAGGCCGAGGATATGGAGGAGATTTTGAAGGGCCTCGGCTATCGCGCCGAAATCAAGCCGGCGGCGGAAATTGAAGAGCGGATCGACGCCGTCGATGCCGCCTACGCGGAAGCCGAGGCGAAGAAGACGGAAGAAAAGCGCCGTGAGGCAGCGGCGGCGGAAACTGGCGTCGGCGAACAGATGGCGGCAGCCGGCGCAGCCGCCGAAACGGCCGAGAGCGAGCCGGCCGCCGGCGAATCCGGTCAGCAGGAGCAAAGTCCAGCGACCCCCGCCGATACGGTAACAGCGCCGGAGGTAGCGGAGGAGATTTCCGCCGTGGATCCCGTCGAGTCAGATCAAGACATGCCTGCTTCGGAAAGCGAACCCGCCAACGGCGACCCGGACGAAGAAGCCGCGCCGGTGGTCGCCGAAGGGACTCAGGCGGACGCGGCGTCCCCGCGGGAAGGAATCGAGGAAGCGCCTCGACCGTCGCAGGAACCAGATGACGGAGGTTCCGACGAGGCTCCCGCCGAGGCGGAACAGCCGGCCGAAGCACGAACGATCATGCTCTGGCGCCCAGGTCGCCACGAAGCGCGGCCCAGGCCGCAGCATTTTCGCAAGGGGCGGAATGGCTCCGGGGCGGAAGGCGCGTCGCAGGCCGGCAATCGCTCCGGAGGCAAGGAGCGGTTTGACCGGCGGTTTTCCGGCAGCGGCAAGGGCAAGCCGAACGACCGCCATGATGGGCGTCACGACCGCAACGACCATACAAAAGGCGCCGCCGCGAAGAACAACCATGGTTTTAGCGGCCGGCGGCGGGAAGAAAAGCCGAAGGCCTTCGATCCGGACTCTCCCTTTGCCAAGCTTGCGGCGCTCCGCGAGCAGTTGAAGAAATAGAGATGACGCGGAAAAGCGGACCCCGGCTTTCCGAAAAAAAGTGTTCCAGGTGAACCGCCCTTGAGCTAGCGTTCCGGCGACCGGCAGCGCATCGACAAATGGCTTTTCTTCGCGCGCGTCGTGAAGTCGCGTACCCTCGCGGCGAAGCTGGCCGTCTCAGGCCGTGTCCGTGTCAACCGGGAGAAGATCGCGCAAGCGTCCCATCCGGTGAAGCCCGGCGATGTGCTGACCATCGCGCTCGATCGCCGGATTCTCGTCTACAGGATCATCTCTCCCGGCACGCGGCGGGGTCCTGCCGAAGAAGCGCGCCGCCTTTACGAGGATCTCACCTCTTCTGACCCTCCGGGCCTCTCCGCCCCGCTATCCGGATGATCGGAGCGACGGGAACAGCTGTTCCCCGCAGTTGCGTGAGAGACCATATGCTGGCCCTCCGGGCCGCCTGAGCAGCACCTTGCATGTCTCAGGCAAAGAGTCTACGTCACCCATATATCAGCTTTGGAAGTCAAGCATGACGTACGTCGTCACCGATAATTGCATAAAATGCAAATATATGGACTGCGTGGAAGTCTGTCCGGTCGATTGCTTCTACGAGGGCGACAACATGCTCGTCATCCATCCCGACGAATGTATCGACTGCGGCGTGTGCGAGCCTGAATGCCCGGCAGAGGCGATCAAGCCCGATACCGAACCCGGCCTGGATCAATGGCTGCAGGTCAATGCGGAATATGCGGTCAAATGGCCGAATATCACCGTCAAGAGGGAACCGCCCGAAGACGCCAAGGAATTCGACGGCGTGACGGGAAAGTTCGAGAAATACTTTTCACCGGAGGCGGGAGAGGGAGACTAATCGTTTCGGAGGGGGCATTCGTGGATCGCCTAACAGCCCGAAATCGACCATTGTCGTGGTCCGGCGCCCCCCGTTGCGGTTCGACATTCCTGTGCATCGAGACGGATGACATTTTGTCACGGGTCGCCAAGGCTCGCGGAATGACGGCTGTGCAACGAGACGAATGAGGATGGCGGGAGCGTTTCCTGGTGAAACGCGCGGGGCGGGAGAATATAACCTCCCGTTTCTGGCGAAGCCGAGGCCGAAACTGTTCAAGCTAGGTCTTCGGCATCGGTTGGATATTGGAGCGAGCGACCGGAGGCGCCCTATCCAGGACGGGAATTCTTCCTCACTCTTCGCGAATGCGGCAAATTCTTGATTCTTGCCGGTTTTTATGTTACATAAATGCCAGAGTCGGGTGTTGCCGACGCTACGTGTCATCCAAAGGCGCAATTGCGTTCCACCATTGAGAGGCAAATCCAGATCAAAGTCCGAGGCGACTTGGGCCCGGTATTTGGCTTTGCCTTGCAGCCACTGGCTTGATGGGAATGAAAACCTCGGATGAGGCGGGAACAGGTCGTGTGTATTGTTCCTTAGATCGGTCATCATGATCGAGGCGACGCAAGCTGCTCGACGACAACAGACGCGGAACGTCCTTGACGTCGCCCGCGGCGCCAGAAGCCGGCAAAGCTGCCGGAAACAAAACAGGAGTTGAAGGCGTATGGTGAACCAGCAGAAAAAGTCGGCACAGCGTCACGGTTTCAAGACCGGCGAGTTCATCGTTTACCCGGCGCATGGCGTTGGCCAAATTAACGCGATCGAGGAACAGGAGGTTGCGGGGCACAAGCTGGAACTGTTCGTCATCGACTTCCAGAAAGACAAGATGCGTCTCAAGGTTCCCGTCGCCAAGGCGACCGCCATCGGCATGCGCAAGCTCTCCGAGACCGATTATGTCGATCGCGCGCTCAAGGTCGTGCAGGGACGCGCGCGCATCAAGCGGACCATGTGGTCCCGCCGGGCGCAGGAATACGACGCCAAGATCAATTCCGGCGATCTGATTTCGATTTCGGAGGTCGTACGCGACCTTTACCGGGCCGACAACCAGCCTGAGCAATCCTATTCGGAGCGGCAGCTCTATGAGGCTGCTCTCGACCGCATGGCGCGGGAGATCGCCGCAGTGAACCGCATGTCGGAGACCGAGGCGGTCCGGCTGATCGAGACGAACCTCAACAAGGGACCGCGCCGCGCCGCCAAGGCGGACAATGAGGAAACCGAGCAGGAAGAAGCGGCCTGATCCTGCTTTCGCTAGCGCTGGAGCACGATCCGGGAAGCGGGTGTCCCCGCCTTCGGAAAAGAACATAATATGAGCATGATGCGGTCGACCCGATCGCATCGCGATAAGACCCGGCCTCCAGAGCCGGGTTTCTTTTTGAGCGCGACTGCTCGATCGGCCGCCAGGCCGGCCTCGTTCGAAGCGCTGCTCGAATCGCCCGATCAGCCTACGCTGTTCGGCGGAATTCCCGCCTCATCCTTCACCTTTCTGTCATGGAACAACAGGGCAGCCACTGCGTTTCGTCCAATCGGTTCGCTGCTCTCCGGCTAGCGGACCTCCCATAGAAGAGCACGCATTCCGCGCCACACATCGTTCGGGACAGGAGCGGTCCTGATGGACCCGTCAGGAGCAGTTTGATGAGCGACGATTCCGCCAGAAGGACTATGATCAGGGCGGCGATGAAGGCCCCGTACCTCGAACGCGACGAGGAGCATGAGCTCGCCCTCAGATGGAAGGAAAACCGGGACCAGCAGGCGCTTCACAAGATGGCGACGGCGCATATGAGGCTGGTCATCGCGATGGCGGCGAAGTTCCGGTATTTCGGCCTCTCGATGAGCGATCTCATCCAGGAAGGGCACGTCGGTCTGCTTGAAGCGGCGGCGCGGTTCGAGCCTGAACGCGATGTGCGCTTCTCCACCTATGCGACATGGTGGATTCGTGCCTCCATGCAGGATTATATCCTGCGCAACTGGTCGATCGTCAGGGGCGGCACGAGTTCCGCCCAAAAGGCGCTCTTCTTCAATCTGAGGCGGCTGCGCGCCCGCCTGGCGCAGGGCGACGCCCCGTCCAGCACGACCGTATACCGCGAGATTTCCCAGGCGCTGGGCGTTTCCGAGGCCGATGTCGCCATGATGGATTCGAGGCTGTCGGGATCGGATACCTCGCTCAATGCGCCGCTCGGTGACGACGGCTCGGGGAACGACAGGATGGATTTCCTCATCTCCGACGAGCCTCTGCCGGACGAAGTGGCCGGCGAAGCGATCGATATCGAGCGCCGGACCGGCTGGCTGAATACCGCGCTCGGCGTTCTCAACGAGCGCGAACTGCGCATCATCAGGGAAAGGCGGTTGCGCGACGAAGGCGCCACGCTGGAGGCGCTGGGCGAAAGGCTCGGTATATCCAAAGAGCGGGTCCGTCAGATAGAGAACAGGGCGATCGAGAAATTGCGCTCGGCCCTCATTCGCGAAAACCCGGAACTCGCCGCCTTGTAGGCCGCTATTTCTCCGTCACGATCTTTACCTTGTCGCCCGCGGAAACGGTCGAGCCCGGCCCGAGCGCATTGAGCACGCGGAAGAGGTCGAGCTTGCGATCGACGCCGTGCATCATCGCGGCCATCGTGCCGACCGTTTCACCGGGCTTGACCGTGACGATCCGGATCACGAGCGGCTTGAGCGAATCCTTCTCTGCCGGAGTGAGCATCCTGAAACTGTCGCGGACGGCCTGCGCGGTGGGTTCCAACTGGTTGCTCGCAAGCGGCGCCGCCGTCAAAAGCCTGTAGACCTGATCGCCCGAGCGGATCACCGTCACATCGAACTGCCAGCTCCCCGCCTTCGCCCGGCCGATTGCGGCTTCCTGCCCTCCGACGGTCGCGGCGCGGACGCTCGACTTGTCGAGCCCGGAGACCCAGCCGCTTTTCATGTAGTCGACGAGGGACGTCTTGCGGTCGAGCGAAAGACCGTCGAAGCGCACCGCAAGCTCGCCGGGCCCGGTAGCGGTCACAGCCGCAGCCGTATTGTCGATGACGAAGCCCTGGGGGACGGTGAAAGCGATGCCGAGGCCCGGATGCAGGAAGGTCCGGCCACGGACGTATCCTTCTTCCGGCTTGTCGCCGAACAGCATGCCATCGATGCCCTTGAGAAAGGCGTCGCGATCGCGGGTGCCTACCCCGGGAGCTCCGAAAACCGCGGCGTGCTGCTCCGCAAGGGCGACGCGCTGCGGCGTGCTCGGATGTGTCGCCAGAAAATCGAGGCTGGTGTCGGTCGCGCCCGAGACATTGCGGAAATCGGCATAGGCTTGCATGCTCTTGAGGAAGCGAGCGGCGGCATAGGGATCGAATCCCGCTTTGCCGATCGACTGGATGCCAATCGCGTCGGCCTGCAATTCCTGATCGCGCGAGAATTGCGCCAGCCTGAGCTTGCCGCGGATAAGGGCGGCCTTCGCTTCGGGGCTGCCGCCCAGAACGGTGTTGACCACCTTGGAGGCAAGCAATTCCTCCTGCTCCCTCTGCTGCCTCAAAAGCCCGTGATTGGCGGTTATATGGCCCATTTCATGCGCGATCACCGCCGCAAGCTCGGCGGAATCATTGGCCAAAGCCAAAAGACCGCGCGTCACATAGACATAGCCGCCGGGAAGCGCGAAAGCGTTGACGTTCGGTGAATTCAGGATCGTGATCCGGTATGTCTGGTTCGGGTTGTCCGAAACGACGGTCAACCTGCCGACCACCTTGGCGACCATACGTTCGAGCTTGGGATTGGAATATTCGCCGCCATAAGTGTTGAGGATGCGCGGATGCTGCGCCTTCGCCAGCGCCGCGAGCTTGTTGTCGCGCGAGACGTTGTCGACCGTAACCGGGTGGTTGGAGGGCGTGAAAGCCTCCGGATCGCCCATCGACGGGTCGATCGATTGGCAGCCGGCGGCGGCGAGCGCAAGCGAGAGCGCAAGCCAGCGGCACCACTCGCCGAGACTTCCAAAACCCCGCCGCACGGCCTCGAGCATCACCGGTCTTTCGCGCAGAACGAATTCCTTCCAGAAGTCTCTAGGGCGGCGTTTGCCGTCCATCCCTCCGATCCGCCTCGGCGGTCCCTTTTCATACTCCATTCCGCAACACAAGAAGGCTGCGAATCCAGCAGGGGAGCTTTGCGCGTAAATTATGGCAGCAGGCGAGCAACGTTTCGTGAAGCAGGCCGTTCCGTTCGAGCGGCAGAAAATCGGCGAGTGCAGCGAAAGACGGAATAGGACCCACCCGGAAAATGCCTGGAAAACGACGACGTAATGGGAACTGATGTCTTCGCCTCTGCATCGTGCTAATGCGATGGCGATGAGCACATTCACCATACTTCTCGGCGGCGATCTTCTCCCGACGGCGCGGTTGGCAGGCCAGATCGCCGGCACGAGGGTCATCGCCGCCGATTCGGGCATTGGCCACGCCGTCTTGCTTGGCCTCGAGCCCGAATTATGGATTGGCGACTTCGATTCCGCGAACCGGGAGCATCTCGAGCGGCATTCCCATGTTCCGCGCCTGACGTTCCCACGGGAGAAGGACAAGACCGACGGCGAGATCGCGATCGATGCTGCGATCGAGCGCGGCGCGACATCGCTCGTCCTGTGTGGCGCTTTTGGCGGAGTGAGAGCCGATCACGCCTTCCTGCATTTGACGTTCGCCTTGCGTCTCGCGGAACAAGGCCCGCCCGCCTTCCTCACCAGCGGCAACCAGGAAGCATGGCCGATCCCGGCCGGCGCGATGGCGGCGTTCGATCCTTTTCCCGAAGGCACGCTCTTCAGCATCCTGCCTTTTTCCGAGTTGCAGGATTTGACGGTGGAAGGCGCCCGCTGGCCGCTCGACCACGTCCGCATCCCCTTCGGCTCCTCGCGCACGCTCTCCAATGTCGCGGAGAACGGATTGTCTATCCGGCTTGGCAAGGGACGTGCCTTGCTTCTTGCGCAGTTCGACGCCAAATAGCCGTTTTCAACGCTCCTGTCCGGCCCCCCTCTTCATGGCTCCTCCGCTCCTTCGTCTCGACGACATAAAGCTGACCTTCGGCGGCACGCCGCTGCTCGACGGCGCGGCGCTCTCCGTTTCGGCCGGAGACCGGATCGCCCTTGTCGGTCGCAACGGCTCGGGAAAGTCGACGCTGCTTAAGATCGCGGCAGGCCTCGTCGAGCCGCAGGAGGGAGAGATTTTCAGGCAGCCGACCGCGACTTTGCGCTATCTGCCGCAAGCGCCGGACATGGAAAGCTTCGGCACGGTGAGAGCCTATGCCGAAGCGGGCCTCGGGCCGGGGGATGATCCGCACCGCGTAACCTACCTTCTCGATCATCTTGGGTTGACCGGGGAAGAAAGACCCATGTCGCTTTCGGGCGGGGAATCCCGACGCGCCGCGCTGGCGCGCACGCTTGCGCCCCAGCCTGACATTCTGCTTCTGGACGAGCCGACCAATCATCTCGATCTCGCCGCCATCGAATGGCTGGAGGACGAATTGGCCCGTTCTTCCTCCGCGATCGTCCTGATCTCGCACGACCGGCGTTTCCTGGAGCGTGTCTCCAAGGCGACCGTCTGGCTCGACCGTGGCATAACGCGGCGGCTCGACAAGGGTTTTGCTCATTTCGAGGAATGGCGCGATCAGGTTCTGGAGGAAGAAGAGCGCGAGCAGCACAAACTCGGGCGGCAGATCGTGCGCGAGGAGCATTGGCTGCGCTATGGCGTAACGGCGCGGCGCAAGCGCAACATGCGCCGCCTCGGCGAATTGCAGGCGATGCGGCGCGAATTCCGTTCCCACAGGCGCGCCGAGGGTGTCGCCAATCTCGCCGCCGGCGATGCGGCGGAGTCCGGCAAGCTCGTCATCGAGGCGAAGGCGATCTCGAAACAGTTCGGCGGCAATCCAGTGGTGCGGGATTTCTCGATCCGCATCAATCGCGGAGACCGTATCGGCCTTGTCGGGCCGAACGGCGCCGGCAAAACCACGCTTCTGAGAATGCTGACCGGGGATCTTCAGCCCGACGCCGGCGCTGTGCGGCTCGGGGTCAATCTGGAGATCGCCTCCCTCGACCAGAAGCGAGACCTCGATCCCGCCGAAACGCTCGCCCACTTCTTGACGGACGGTCGCGGCGAGACGCTGCTCGTCAATGGCGAGGAACGGCATGTCGTATCATGGATGAAGGAGTTTCTCTTCAAGCCGGAACAGGCCCGTACGCCGGTGCGCGAGCTTTCCGGCGGCGAGCGGGCGCGCCTGATCCTGGCGCGCGTCCTTTCCCGGCCGGCCAACCTTCTCGTGCTCGACGAGCCGACCAACGATCTCGACATGGAGACGCTCGATCTGTTGCAGGAGATGGTCGCCGGTTTCGCCGGCACCGTTATCCTCGTCAGCCACGATCGCGACTTCCTCGACCGCACCGTGACGAGCGTAGTTGCGCCCGAGGGCGAGGGTCGCTGGATCGAATATGCCGGCGGCTATACCGACATGCTGGCGCAGCGCGGCAGCCAGAAATTCGCTGCGCGCACCGAGAAGAAAGCTGCCGGCGGCGACAGGCAAGCCGCTTCACCCTCCGCCCCGAAGCAACCGGCGAGGAAACTGTCCTACAAGCAGAAATTTGCCCTTGAGACGCTGCCGGGAAAAATCGAAGGGGCTGTCGCCTCGATTGCCCGCCTCGAAGCAAAACTGGCCGACCCCGGCCTCTATCAGCGGGATGCGAAAGCCTTCGGCGAATTGTCGGCGGCGCTTGATAAGGAACGAGCATCCCTCGCCGCGATGGAAGAGGAATGGCTGGATCTGGAGATGCTGCGGGAAGAGTTGGAAGGCTGAGCCGGAGACGGCGGGTACGCCTCTATCCGGCTTTCGGCACGGCACGCAAAACAAAACCCGCCGTTGGGGCGGCGGGTTTTGGCAAGTCGGCCATGCTGTGCTGGCCGGACCGGCAGGCATTGCGCCCGCCTACTACTGAATGCTTGTTAGAGCGCCGACTTCGCCACGGCCGCGATGTCGCCACGGCTGATGCCCATGTCGTTCAGCTCGCGGTTTGAAAGCCGGCTGAGCTCGCTGATGGTCTGACGATAACGACGCCAGTTACGGTAATTGCGGAACAGGTTCATTTGACCCTCCATAGGTCGCGGTCTTGTTGCAGTGCACAAATCGTTTGTAGCGGTGCTTAAATGGCTATCATTTTGCCTTTTGTGAATGCACATGGTTGCATGGCATTCATGCAAATTGTGCATTGCATCATCAGGCCGGGATGAACGCTTTTTTAAGCTTCGCGACCGCGCCTCGATGGCTGGGAAAATGCGCTCAGGATCCGCCGCTTCGCCGCGGCTGGCGCAGGTGGCGGATGCCCCGCTGCTCGACGAATTTGGTCGCCACGTCCCAGAGATAGTCGCCGTAGAGGAACGGCTCGAACGGTTCCGCGCCCGCCAAGGGAAGTGGCGATATCTCGGCTTCAGCGGCCGGTTCGTAGAAGAAAGGGATCGAGAACCGTTCGCGCCCCGGGGCGATCACCCGGTGCAGGGTCGCCCGGATGCGCCCGCCCGTCCAGCGCTCGAGCAGCTTGCCGAAATTGATGGCAAGCGTTCCGTCCTGCGGCGGCACGTCGATCCAGCGGCCCGTCCGGTCTTCCGCCTGAAGCCCCTCAACGCCGTCCTGCGCAAGGAGAGTGACGAAACCGGAATCGACATGCGCCCCGCCGACGAGTTTCCGGCGTTCCTCTTCGCCCGCCGCGTCGGCTCTATCCGCCCGCACGCTTTCCTCGCTGCGCGGCGGGTATCGCGTCAGGCGCAGCGTCGAGATGCCATTGGCGAAGGCCGGGTCGAACGTTCTTTGTTCCAGGCCAAGGCCGCGCGCGACCGACCGCATGATGCCGGCGCCCGTCTCTTCCATGGCGTGGTAATAGGCTGAAACAGCCTCACGCCAGCCCGGAACCATCTCCTCCGGTGGCAGCGGCGTCGCCTCGCGCAAGGGATCGTTTGGGTCGACGGCAGAGGCTCCGCGAACGATATCCGGCCCCATGTCGATGCCTTCCTTATGCGAGGTGGAGCCTTGCTGCACGGGATACCAGCCGCGATAAACATTCTGTTTGCTGTTGTCGAAATTCCATCGCCAGAGCTTCCGCTTCTCCTCTTCCGACAGGGAAAAGATGCTCAAGAGCTTCGCGCGACGCTCGGGGACGAGGCTTTCCGCGCCGGGAAAGCCGATGACAGTCATGAAGCCGATGCCGGACGCCGCCTCCATAATGGCGCGGTCGGCCAAATCCCTCTCCCGGGAAGCCGGACCGAAAAGCGGCGCGATGTTGATACGCGGAATCATGGTTTGCCCTTCACTCCCTCGGTTGGCCGAACAAGCCGTCGAGCAGGCGATAGAACCATTTCGCCTGGGCGGCGTCATGGAGATACATGAGCGCGTCCTGCTCTTCGCGCCTCTGGACACCCTTGCGATCGTATCGGCTCCCCGGGCTCTCCTGCCAGCGCCTGAAGCCCTCGATCGTGACTTCGGCATGGAATTGCACGGCGAAAGTTCTTTTGCCGTAGGAGAATGCCTGGTTGGGGAAAAGCGCGCTCCGCGCCAGATGGGCCGCGCCGGAGGGGATGCCGAACGTATGGAAGTGCGATTGGGCGACGTAAAGCGGTTCGGGAAGGAAGGATCGCCCGGCCTCGGTCGGCTCAATGCGATAATAGCCGAACTCGGCCCTCTCGTCCGCCGGCGGTCCGACAGGCGCGCCGAGCACATGCGCGATCTGCTGGGCTCCCTGGCAGATGCCGAGAAGCGGAATGTCGCGGCGCATGCAGCTTTCGATCCAGCGCGCTTCGTCCCGCAGAAAGGGATATTTGTCATACGCATATGCCTCGAACGGACCGCCATACAGGACGCTGCCGGCGACGGTCTCGTCCGCGGGTGGGATGGCGTCTCCGGCGAAAGGCTTGTAGAGGACCGGCTCGAAGCCGGCCAAGGTCAGATACGTGAAGACCCGGTCATCCGGCGGGTTGTCGCCATGACGAATAAGAATGACGCGCTTGCTCACGATGATGGTGCCCCGCCCCCGATGTCGCGCTCAGCGTAGCGCATTCCCCAGCCAGCCTTTCATCGGGAATGCGTCATCCCGCATTGCTTTTTCGCCCTGCGCCGCTTCGCGTGAAATGGCCGCTCGCTTCTGGAGGACGTCATATTCGCCGTGACAGCGCTTCGGCTGCCGCCCGTGCCGCGATGCCGCCCGCCACGACAGCGCCCTCGACATAGCCGGGAAACGAGGGCGAGATTTCGGACGAAGCAAAGAGCAACGCACCAATGCCCCCACGCAATGTCTTCTCGGCGTCGCGTGCGCTCATGTCGGTGATGATGTCGCTATAGCCGCCGCCCACCCATGCATCGCTCGTCCAGTCGCGCAACAGGATATCGAGCGGCTCGGCGGCTTCCGGTCCGAGCGCCGCGCAAAGCCGCTCGACCAGACGCTTCTTCATTGCCGGCTCTCCTTCCGAACGCCAGAGATCGGCGAGAGGTCCGGCCGTCCAGACGACGAGAGTAGCATGCTCCGCATCCGGACTCGCGTCGCACGCGAAGAGGCCGTGGACGTCACGCCAGAGCACCATTCCCGAAAGCCCACGATCGCGCCAGAAGGGACGCGTATAGCGCAGGACGGTCTTGGCGACGCTGCCGCTCTTCCACGCTGCCAGCGCCCGGCCGAGTTGTTCGGGAAGCGCCGGGGAATAGGCGATCCACGCCGCCATGGTTGGCGGTAAGGCAAGAATGATTTTCCCCCCGGTAAATTCACCTTTGGGCGTCACGGCGGCGGCCTGTCCGGCCGCATGACGGATTTGCGTGACGGGCGCATTCAGTAAAAGCCGCTCGCCGAGTTCGGCCGCCATGTCCTCCGCCAGCGAATGCATTGAGTTCCGGAGGAAATATTGCAGCTCGAACGTTCCATTGGTGATACGGCGATTGTTGTCGATCAGATACCAAAGCGGGATCGTCGTGATCGGCAGGCACCACAGGCCCTCCACCATGGAGTGGAAAGCCGCCTTTGTCTCGGGCAATTCCGGCTGCTTCTCCAACCAGTCCGCGACCGTGAGACCGGCTATGGCGGGATCGTCGGGCGCTATCTCGTGGAGACGTGCGCGCATAGCGCCAGCCGAACGGTAGATGCGTCGCGCCTCCTCCGGGTCGGCCTTCGGCTGGACCGAGAAATTGCCCGCGACCGGGGTTTCGATCTTGGTCTTTCGATAGCGCGTCACAAGGTCCATCACCGAAGGCATGTCCTCGCAGAAGAATTGGCCGCCGGCATCCAGCCTCTCGTGAAGCGTATTTCGGCGGGATTCCACCTTGCCCCCGACGCGGCTGCCCGCCTCGATCAATAGGAACGAAAGCCCGGCGCGCTGGAGCTCCAGCGCCGCCGAAAGGCCGGCAAAACCGGCGCCTATGACAATGACATCGAGAGATCGGGACATCGTCGGAGATCAGCGCCTGGCGGCCGGGATTGTCAACGGGCCGGTATGCGAGAGGCGGGGCCGGGCAATGTCTCAGCTGCCGAAAATCTTGGTCCAGATGCGCTTGCCAAGGGAAGGCGAATGCTGCTCGGTGGGCGCGAGCGCATTTTCGGCCGGAACGGCAGCGGATGCATCCTGCGTCCCGGAATCAGGCTTCGCTTTCCGGCCTGCCGTTCCGTTTTGCGCTACGGCCGCACCGCCCTTCGCCTTTTCTGGGCGGGCCTTCTCCCTGGCGGCTTCCTTTGCCGCCTTGGCGCGCTCCGCCATCGCGAGCTTTTCGGCCTTGGCCGCCGCGATCGCAGCGGCCTTTTCCTCGGCCTCCTTCTTCTGGGCGGCCTTTTCGGCGTCGAGCGCGGCCATCTTGCGGCCGAGCGGCGAATCGATGCGGCCAAGCCGTTCGGTCGATTCCGTGATCTTGCCGTTGGCATCCATGGAGGGCGGCGTGAGCGGCACCTGCTTGCCGCTCATCAATTCGTGCGTCCAGTTGGCGACGAGTTTGGCCTCCTTCAGCCCGTCGAGCGACGGCTTTGGCGCTGGTCCCTTATGGGCCTTCACCGCGGCGGCATAGGCGGCGTCGTAGGTCTTCTCGAATGCCTTGTAAGCGGCGACGATGTCTGGCGGCTGCGACATTGGCGGGCAGGCACCGCCGGGCGAGAAGCTGCGGCCGGCGGCCGGCGTTTGGTCGAAGACGTAACGGCCGTCACAGACATCGACCTTGGGCGGCGTATGGGTGATCTCGAAGAGATCGTAGCCGACCTTCAGCGTCTTCCAGAAATCGATGTTCGGATCATTGCGGTAGCGCGCCATGTTCGCCGCCGTCATGCGGAACGGAAAAGCCTGGATCTGGAAGGCTTTCTGGCCGCCTTTAAAGGCGTCGCGAGCAAAGGCGTAGATCTGGCCGACTTCGGCGTCCGTCATCGAATAGCAACCGGAGGACGAGCAGGCGCCGTGCACCATCAGGTTGGAACCGGTCCGTCCGTGCGATTTGTCGAAGGCGTTCGGATAGCCGATATTGAAGGCGAGGTAATATTTCGACTGCGGATTCATCTGGTAGGGATGAATCATGTAGAAGCCTTCGGGCGCTTGCCGGTCGCCTTCTATCATCTTCGGGCCGAGCTGGCCCGACCATTTGCAGATCGGATAAGTCGCAACGAGGCCGTAGCGGCCGTCATTCTGCTGCTTCCAGACTTCGAAAGCGCCGTCTTCCTTGAAAATCCGCACCATTATGGGCGAGGAAACCGCCATGCCCTTTGCCTGCATCAGCTGCAGGATCTTGGGCGGCAGCTTCTGCTCCGCCTTCGGCGCGATATCCTCGAGCGTCTTGCCCTGACATCCGGCGAGGACGAGAAGAGCGAACAGGATTCCGGCATAGGGCTTGCGGGAATTCATGGTGATGGTCTTCTCGTCCCCGGTGGCGTGCGGCCGATTCAGCGTCAAAACCAGGAAAATAAGGCGTTAACCTTGAAAATGGATTACCGCAAGGGTGCTCCACGCGCTCTCAACCGGCGGTGACTAGGAAAAACGCGCGGCAATTTTGTGGCGGCAATGAGCCAGGTCGGATCGGCTATTAAAGCGAGCGCCCGATCGCCAGGAATTTCTCGCGGCGATGTTCACGGAAATCGCCCCCGAGCGCCGCGAGATCGGCGAAAGCGCGGTCGATCTGCCGCCCGGTGGCCTCGATCACGGTTTCGGCGCCGCGATGCGCGCCGCCGAGCGGTTCGGGAATGATCCCGTCGATGACCTTCATGTCGAGAAGGTCCTGCGCGGTGATCTTCATATTGGTCGCCGCGTCGCGGGCGCGCGCGGAATCGCGCCAGAGGATGGAGGCGGCGCCTTCGGGCGAAATCACCGAATAGATGGAATGTTCGAGCATATAGACGCGGTTCGCCGTCGCGAGCGCGATCGCCCCGCCGGATCCGCCCTCGCCGATCACCACGGAAACGGAGGGAACGCGGACCGAAAGGCACTTTTCGGTCGAACGGGCGATGGCCTCCGCCTGTCCGCGTTCCTCCGCGCCGACGCCGGGATAGGCGCCGGCCGTATCGACCAGCGTGACGAGGGGCATGTCGAAGCGGTCGGCAAGGTCCATGATGCGCGCGGCTTTGCGGTAGCCTTCCGGGCGCGCCATGCCGAAATTGTGCTTGAGGCGGCTCTTGGTATCGTTGCCCTTCTCCTGCCCGATTACGGCGACGGGCTCGCCGCGAAACCGCGCCAGCCCGCCGACGATCGCCTCGTCCTCGCCAAAGGCGCGGTCGCCGGCGAGCGGCGTGAAATCCGTGAAGAGCGCCCGCACATAGTCGAGGCAATGCGGCCGGTCGGGGTGGCGCGCCACCTGCGCCTTCTGCCATGGGGTGAGCGACTTGTAGGCGTCGCGCAAGGCTTCGCGAGAGCGTTTCTCCAGCCGTGCGATCTCGTCGGCGACATCGACCGCCTCCCCGCTTTCGCTCAGCTTCTTCAGTTCGAATATCTTGCCTTCGAGATCTGCTACGGGTTTTTCGAATTCGAGATAATTGTACATGAACGCGCCAGGCTGGGACAAAAACAGCGGTGAAATCGTCGGATAAGAGCCTTACCGGCGTCTTAAGATGACGTTCCCATAGCGTCACGCGTCCGGATCGGCAAGCGGATGGTGATTCTGGACGAGTTCGACAAGACGCTTCTCCAGCACATGGGTATAGATTTGCGTCGTCGAGATATCGGAATGGCCGAGAAGTTGCTGCACGGCCCTGAGGTCGGCGCCGTTTTGAAGGAGATGGCTCGCGAAGGCGTGGCGAAGCACATGGGGGGAGAGATCTTTTGACGCTATGCCTGCTCGGGCTGCGAGTGATTTCAGTTCGCGCGCAAAGACCTGCCGCGGTAGGAAGCCGCTTTCCGAGGCGGCGGGAAAAAGCCAAGGACTGTCGGCGAAAGCCGGAATGCGATTTCGTTCTGCCAGCCAGAGCTTCAGCGCCGCGCGTGCCTTGCTCGAAAGCGGCACCATCCGCTCCTTGCCGCCCTTTCCCCTGACCATGAAGAAACGATCGTCCCGGCGCGCGATTGCAAGGGGAAGGCTGACGAGTTCGGAAACGCGAAGGCCAGTGGCATAGAGGAGTTCGACGAGGGCATGCCGTCGTTTGGCCCCGCCCCGGTCCTCGCCGGCAAAGTCCGGATCGGCGGCCTCGGCGGCGGCGCGGTCGAGAAGGCGGCCGACATCTTCCTCGCTGAGCGTCTTCGGCAGCGGCCTTTCCTTTTTCGGGCTGTCGAGCGAGCCGGTCGGATCATCCGTCCTCAGCCCCTCGGCATAAAGGAACTTGAAGAATTGTCTCAGGGCCGAGAGACGGCGGGCCTGTGAGGTCCGGGCGAATCCCCTTGCGGCGAGATCCTCCAAATAAGCCCGTATCTCGGCGGGAGCGGCCTCGGCGAGGCTGCGACGGGAAGCGCCGACGAAAGCGGCGGCATCCTCGAGATCGCGGCGGTAGGAGGCAAGCGTATTCCCGCTCGCTCCGCGTTCGGCGCTCATCATCTCCAGAAAAGCTTCAATGCGATGGCCGGAACCTGCCATTCACCGCCGCTCCAGCAAGAGCCCCCTGGAGGGCTTTGGGACTGCAACAAGCCTCATTGGCTGACGGTCTTCTGCTCCTGCTGGCGCTTCTCGATCTTCTCCAGCGGGACCCTCACGGTGATCATCCCGATCTTGGGTTTGACATACCACGCGAGCGCGAACATCCCGCCATAGACGAGGCCGGCAAGGACGAGCAGAACCGTTATCAGCCTGAAAAGAGTGGGCATGAATCAATCCGCCTCCGCCCCGGATTGCCGGCCGCCATCAAAAGAAACGCCGTCCTCCTCTCTTATGCGGTCACGCCCATTGCTTTTCAAGGCTTCGCAGATGGGGCATTCTTGACGCAAGGGCGGTTTTCATGTCGATACGACCGCAAAGGATGCGGTTCACCCATGATGGTCCTGGAGAAACAGGCGAAATTCGATCCGACAGCGCTGGCCGACCGGCTCGGCGTCCGGTCCATCGTTTTTGTCGGACTGATGGGAGCCGGCAAAACGGTGATCGGACGGAAGGTCTCGCAGATGCTCGGCCTTCCCTTCATCGACAGCGATCACGAGATCGAGGAGATCTCGCGCATGACGATCCCGGATCTGTTCGACACCTATGGCGAGGCGGAGTTCCGCGCGCTCGAACAGCGCGTGATCGAGCGGCTGCTGAAAACCGGGCCGCAGGTTCTGTCCACGGGCGGCGGCGCGTTCATGAATGCGGAGACCAGGCGCAACATCGCCGAGCGCGGCATTTCGGTCTGGCTTCAGGCTGATCTTGATCTTCTGATGCAGCGTGTGGCGAAACGGCCGAACCGGCCGCTGCTGCGCACGCCGGACCCTCGCGCGGTGATGCGGAAGCTGATGGACGAACGCTACCCCGTCTATGCCTCGGCCCGGATCACGGTGACGACGCGCGACGAAAAGCGCGAGATCATTGCCGAGGAGGTTCTTGAAGAATTGGCCGCGCTGCTGGGTGTTGCGATCCGCGGGGAGATAGAATGAGCGATGCGGTGAAGGTCGAGGTCGGGCTCGGCGGACGCGCCTACGACATCGTCATCGGCCGCGGTCTCATCGCCGGAGCCGGCGCGCGCATCGCTGCTCTCTTCGGCGAGGCGCGTTCGGCGATCGTCACCGACAACAACGTCGCCTCCTTCCATCTCGATCCGCTCCTGACGTCGCTCAGGGGCGCGGGCATCGATGCCGTTCCGATCATCCTCCCCGCCGGGGAAAAGACCAAGAGCTTCGACGCTCTCCAGGAGGTCGTCGACGCCATCCTCGGCGCGCGGCTGGAACGCGGCGATATCGTCATCGCGCTTGGCGGCGGCGTCATCGGCGATCTGGCGGGTTTCGCGTCCGGCGTGGTCAGGCGCGGCATGCGCTTCGTCCAGATGCCAACCTCCTTGTTGGCGCAGGTCGATTCCTCGGTCGGCGGCAAGACCGGCATCAACACGCCGCGCGGCAAGAATCTTGTCGGCCTCTTCCACCAGCCCCGTCTCGTTCTGGCGGATACGGGCGCGCTTGATACGCTTTCGCCGCGCGAATTCCGCGCCGGCTATGCGGAAGTCGCTAAATACGGGCTGATCGACCGCCCGGACTTCTTCGCCTGGCTGGAGAAAAACTGGCGCGAGATCTTCGACGGAGGACAGGCGCGCACCCATGCGATTGCCGAATCCTGTCGCGCCAAGGCCGATGTGGTGGCGCGGGACGAATTGGAGACGGGCGAGAGGGCGCTTCTCAATCTCGGCCACACGTTCGGCCACGCATTAGAAGCCGCGACCGGTTACGACAGCGAAAGACTGGTTCATGGCGAAGGCGTCGCGATCGGGATGGCTCTTGCGCACCGCTTCTCCACGCGCATGAATCTCGCCAGTTCCGACGATGGCCGCCGGGTCGAGGCGCATCTTGCCGCCGTCGGCCTTCCAACCAGCATCGCCGACATTCCCGGCGCGCTGCCTGGCCCAGAACGGCTTCTCGACTATATCCGCCAGGACAAGAAGGTGGCGCGCGGCGCGCTGACCTTCATTCTGACTCGCGGCATCGGTGAGGCTTTCATCGCCAGGGACGTGCCCGCATCCGAAGTCCTGGCCTTTCTGAGGGAAAACCACAAGGGATGACGACGGCCCTCTGGATCACCTGCGGCGCGATCTTCCTGTGCATCATCTTTTCGGCGTTCTTTGCCGGTTCGGAAACAGCGCTGACCGCCGCCTCGCGGGCGCGCATGCTGTCGCTCGAACATTCCGGCTCGACGGGCGCCGGCATCGTCAACCGCCTCATCGGCCATCGTGACCGGCTGATCGGCGCGCTGCTCATCGGCAACAATCTCGCCAACATATTGGCGTCCTCGCTCGCCACCTCCGTGTTCCTTGAGCTTTTCGGCGCCAGGGGCGTAGCTTATTCCACGGCCGCGATGACGGTGTTGCTCGTCATCTTCGCGGAAGTGCTGCCGAAATCCTGGGCGATCACCACGCCGGACCGCTTCTCGCTGGCGGTCGCGCCGCTCGTCAATCTCTTCGTTTTCGTCGTCGGGCCGCTCTCCGCGCTTATCAACCGCATCGTCCGCGGCGTGTTGTGGCTTTGCGGCGTCCGCTTCGACAAGAACATGTCCCTGCTTTCGGCCCGCGAGGAATTGCGCGGAACCGTCGAGGTGCTTCTGAGAGAGGGCGCAGTGATCAAGCAGGAACGCGACCGTCTCGGCGGGCTTCTCGATCTCGGTGAACTGGAGGTGTCGGACGTGATGGTGCATCGTACCGGCATGATGTCGGTCAATGCCGAGCAGGCGCCCGAATTGATCGTCCGCGAAATCCTCAACAGTCCCTATACGCGCATCCCGATATGGAAGGATTCCACCGACAACATCATCGGGGTGGTCCACGCCAAGGATCTGCTGCGCGCGCTCAATGAGGCGAACAACGACCACTCCGCGATCGACATCGCCAAGGTCGCGACCAAGCCTTGGTTCGTGCCGGACACGACGTCCCTGCAGGATCAGCTCAACGCGTTTTTGCGCCGCAAGGCGCATTTCGCCATCGTCGTCGATGAATATGGCGAGGTCGAGGGAATGGTGACACTGGAAGACATCATCGAGGAGATCGTCGGCGAGATCGCGGACGAACATGACATCGACATGCAGGGCGTCAAGCAGGAGGCGGACGGCTCCGTCGTCGTCGATGGCTCCGTGCCGATCCGTGATCTCAACCGCGCGCTCGACTGGAATTTGCCCGACGAAGAGGCGACGACCGTCGCCGGTCTCGTCATCCACGAGACCCAGACGATCCCGGAGGAGAAACAGGCCTTCACCTTCCACGGCAAGCGCTTCATCATCCTGAAGCGCGAGAAGAACCGCATCACCCGCATCCGCATCCGCCCGGCCGTGACCGATACGGTGTTGTAGCCGGAGGCTCTATCCTCAGCCTCGCTTCAGCCGCATGGCGAGAGACGCATGGCCCATGAGAAAACCAGCCCCGCCGCTGATCGCCTTGACGCTGGCGTCGATCAGCCTTGCATGCCTGTCGGGTGTCAGGAGCTGCAGCGCCTCGATCGCAAATGCGCCCGCGACGACGGCAAGCAGGACCATGATCCAATGCCGGCCGTAGCCGACGCCAAAGAAGAAGCCGGTCACGAGAAAGCCAATCACCCTGTCGAGATTGGGACCCTCGCCGAGGTCCGGACGCAATCCGATTGGCGACACGGTGACGAAGATGATGCCGGCAAGCAGAAGCCATGCGATGACCTGGCAGAAGACGCGGATCATGGTTCCCGAGGCAGCGAGATAGGAAAGGCAGCAGAAATCTGCGGCTTCATTGTAGGCGTGGGAATTGCGGCCGTCACAAGGCGGGCGGAGAGAGAAAAGAAAAAGGCCCGTCGCGGGAGGAGGAGCGACGGGCCTGATCTGAATAGCGGCGCGGGAGGAGGTGCGCCGCATTCGATGCTGGCTCTCTGGGAGGAGGAAGATCACCAGCACGCGGAATATGGCTTCTGCCTAATGATTCAGCAAGCGAGGAAACTGCATAGCAGCTATGCACGAGATGAAGGGAGACGACCCCTTTCCGGCAGCGAATCGGTTGACCCTCTCCCTACAAGCTGGGAAAAGGCATGGCGAGAGGTAATCAGATGAGCAGCAGTGATTTTCTTTTTCCTGTCCCGCCGCAGCCGGCGCTGCCGGTCGTCGGCGAGAAAAGGCTTTTTCCCGTCACCCGCATCTTTTGTGTAGGACGCAATTATGTCGAGCATGCGAAAGAAATGGGAAATGAGGTCGACCGCGAAGCACCCTTCTATTTCCTGAAGCCGGCGCTCAGCTTGACCCGATCAGGCGCCACCGTGCCCTATGCGCTCGGCACCAAAAATCTTCATCACGAAATGGAACTCGTCGTCGCCATCGGCGCCCCCGCCTTCCGCACCGCGAAGGAGGACGCCATGGCCGCCGTCTACGGCTATGCCTGCGGCCTCGACATGACGCGGCGGGACCTGCAGCAGAATGCGAAGGATTTGCGCCGCCCCTGGGATTTCGGCAAAGCCTTCGAGAATTCCGCCGTCGCCGGGCCGATTACCAGGGCTTCTGAAATCCCTTCGCTGGAAGGGCGCAGGATCAGACTGACGGTCAATGGCGGGGTCAGGCAGGATTCGACGCTCGATGAACTGGTCTGGAAGGTGGACGAACTGATCGCCCATCTCTCCTGCTACTATCACCTCATGCCAGGCGATCTTCTCTATACCGGAACGCCGGCAGGCGTCGGGCCGGTCATCGCGGGCGATGTGCTGGAAGGGTCGATCGACGGGCTGCAGCCTCTCAAGCTTACCCTAGGACCTGCCGAATAGGCGGGAATTGAAGCGCGCGGGGGTTCGTCAGGAGTTGCCCGCTTCGTCCGTCACGATGAGGTCCATCGGTATGTCGTGCGGCTGCGGATAGATCGTCGCCAGCCTGCTTTCGGCATAGCCGATGCCGATCGTCAGCGGCTTGCGCGGCATGGAGGCAAGCGTCCTGTCGAAGAACCCGCCGCCATACCCCAGGCGATAGCTCTGACCATCATAGCCGACGAGCGGCGCGATCACGACATCGGACAGGACGGCTGGGCCGCGCGCCGGAACGAGGATATTCCAGACGCCGCGCTCCATCGGATCGCCCGGAGCCCAGCACCGGAACTCGAGAGGATGCCCTTTCTGGACGACCACGGGGAGCGCGATCCTGCCGCCGCGCTCGATCACGGTATTTCCCCAATTGCGCAAATCATGTTCGCCGCGAAACGGCCAATAGATCGAGACGATGCGACCGTTCGGGTCGCCGATCGCCCGATCAAGCCCGACGGCGATCCTTTGCGAGCGAGTTTCGCGCTCCTGCTGGGAAAAGACCATCCGCGCCTCGATGAGCCGCTGGCGTTCCGCCTTCCGCCATCTGGAGACGTCGGCCCAGCCGTCGGATCGGAGGACCCCGCTCACGCCATCCGGGCCGAGTTCATGCATGAAGCAGGGCGGCGATGCATATTGGGAAAGTTCGTCGTCACGTTTATCGGCCACCGCGAAACACCTTTTGTCGAACCTGATCACCTAAGATGACAGCACCGCTGCCGAAAACCGTATCAGAAAGCGACATCGATTCCGAACCGGCGGCTTTTTTGGGCAGATATTATGATCGCTCGGGCCACCGGACGCTCATGCGGCGTAAAATATTGCCGCTCTGATCGATGACGAGGCTGAGCCGCGCGGCGCCGAAGCGAAAACTCAGCCTGTAACAGCCCGCATCTTCTTTCTCGCCACGTTCGCAGCGCGCCTTGATGCGCTCGTCGCGGATCATCGCCCCTACGTCGGCCGCACGGATGCGGAAATGCTCCGCGAGGTAGGAGGCCTCGACCTCGAATGTACCATCCCTCACACGAACAGGGTTCATTGTCGTCGCTCAGCCCGCAGCCGAAAACTTCACCCTTGAGCCTTGGATGCTTCCGGATTAAATATGCATATCATATTCCACTTTAAGAAAGAAGCCAAATGCCGCCGCATCTCGTGCCGCCGCCCCTGCCGGAAGGCCCGCTGGAGCATCCTGATATCGACCGCGCCTTCATCGGCCGGCTGGTGCGCGATTTTTACGGCCGCGTGCGCAAGGACGAGCGGCTTGGACCGATTTTCGCCGGCGTCATTGGCGAGGATTGGGAGCCGCATCTGGAGAAGATGACGGAATTCTGGTGCTCGGTGATCCTCAAGACGAGATCCTATGAGGGGCGGCCCGTTCCGGCGCATCTCAAGCTGAAGCAGGTGCGCGAAGAGGATTTCGCGATCTGGCTGTCGCATTTCCGCGGGACGGCGAATGAGCTTTGTCCTCCGGGCATCGCGGAAGTTTTCATCGTCCGCGCCGAACGGATCGCCGAAAGCCTGAAACTCGCCATGTTTTTCCGTCTTCCCGCGGCGGCGGGGTCAGCAGGCTGACGAGATGGATCAGGGTGCAGGCGGCCGAAACCGATACTCCTCGCCCGTCAGTTCCAGAAGGATGGAACCGTTTCCTCGAGCCGCGGACCGAGGCGCAGCGGCGCGATCTTCTCGACGAAGCCTGTCCGGTCGGAGATCTCCGCAGCGAGCCCGGAAATGGTCGCCGGGCCGTTGGCCGCCTCGAAACGGCCCTTCGGCACCTTCGAGAGAAAGCGGTTGAGCGGCTCGTCCCAGTTCATACCGATCGAGGAGTCATAGTCGCCGCACATGCCGGCGTCCGTCATGTAGCCCGTCCCGCCGGTGAGGATCTGGTGGTCGGCCGTGGGCTGGTGGGTATGCGTGCCGATGACGAGGCTGGCGCGGCCGTCGACGAAATGGCCGAAGCACAATTTCTCCGATGTCGCCTCGGCATGGAAGTCGATGATGATCGCATCGGCGTGCTGGCCGAGGCGGCAGGCTTCGAGTTCGTTCTCAATTGCCTGGAAGGGATCGTCGAGTTCCGGATGCATGAAGACGCGGCCCATGACATTCGCGACCATGATCCTGGCGCCATTGCGCGCGCTGTAGAGCCCTGCCCCGCGACCGGGCGTGCCTCTCGGAAAATTGAGCGGCCGCAGGAAGCGCTCCTCATGCGGCGCAAAGGAAAGAGCCTCGCGCTGGTCCCAGACATGGTTGCCAGTCGTGACGACATCGGCGCCGGCGGCGAGCGTATTCTGGAAAATCTCCTCGGTGATGCCGAAACCCCCGGCCGCGTTCTCACCGTTGACGGCGACGAAATCGAGTTTGAAATCGGAAATCAGGCCCGGCAGCCGTTCAAAGACCGCCGTCCTTCCTGTCCGCCCCACCATGTCGCCAAGAAAGAGAAAACGCATCAAACCGTTGTTTCATATGCGGCCCAAAACCGCAAATTGCGCCCGGCCCTTCCTATCAGTCGGCCGCAAAGGTCCGCAAGCCGCTTTCCGTAAGGATAGCGTCGAGCCGGACGTCGTGCGCCTCGTTCGGCACGGCCGCGACCTCCTGGCAGTCGAAGGCGACGCCGATCAGCGCCGGCTTGAGACCCTTCGCGTGGAGACGTGCAATCGCCCTGTCATAGTGCCCGGCGCCGTAGCCGATGCGATGGCCGCGTTGGTCGAAGGCGGCAAGCGGTACGAGCATCAGCGTTGGATCGAGGATAGAAGCCTCTTCGCCGGGACCCTTGGTGCCGAACCCCATGTCGATCAGCGGCGCATCGCGGACGAGTTCCCGGAAGACGATCGTTTCGCGGTCGATGATCGCGGGCAGCGTCAGTCGCGCGCCGCGCTCCCTGAGCGCGAACATGAGCGGGCGGATGTCCATTTCGGAGCGGATCGGCCAGAAACCCGAAATGACCTCATCGGGGGTGAGTTCGATCGCCGAGGCGTGGTTCAGGAGCGCCATCGCCCCTTCGACCCTCAAGGCCGGGTCCATCTGGTCGCGACGGGAAAGCGCCTCGGCGCGATGTTGCTTTTTCAGTTCCTTGAGGGAATCCATGATGAACGCTTCGGCAGGACTGTGAAATGTCGGCAAAGAAATAACCGCATGCCGGGCCAAGTGCGGCCTCAAATCCGACATTTCGCGGCGAACCACGACGACCGGTGGAGAGGTTGATCCCGGGTGCCTACAAAGTAGGTGGGCGCCGTGTGTCCGAACCCACGAGTCCGGACAGGGACAGCTCCCTAGGGATCAATAAGGCCCCGGGGATAAGTTACTCCTGCCGCGAAGCGCAGAACGCCGGAAGCCAATATAGGTCGCGTGCCGAAACTCCGCCAGCGCCTTTTGGCATCGGAAGCGGCGGAGGCAGGGTCAAGGGCCGCAACCGACGCTCTTGGAATCGAAGTGTTCCTCTTCCAGGGTCCTTCGTCTAGTTTTGCGCCATGAAAGACAGGGATCGCCAGATGCGCTTCGAAGGAACCTCCGCCTATGTCGCCGACAAGGATCTGATGGTCGCGGTCAACGCGGCGATCGCGCTGGAGCGTCCGCTTCTGGTCAAGGGAGAGCCCGGAACGGGCAAGACGGAACTCGCGCGCCAGGTCGCCGCGGCGCTCGGCCTCGACCTGATCGAATGGAACGTCAAATCCACGACGCGGGCGCAGCAGGGGCTTTATGAATATGACGCCGTTTCGCGCTTGCGCGACAGCCAACTCGGCGACGAGCGCTTCAACGACATCGCCAACTATATCAAGCGCGGCAAATTGTGGGACGCCTTCGCCGCCGATCGCAAGGTCGTGCTCCTGATCGACGAGATCGACAAGGCCGACATCGAATTTCCGAACGATCTGCTGCAGGAACTCGATCGCATGGAGTTCTTCGTCTACGAGACCGGCGAGACGATCCGCGCGAAACAACGGCCGATCGTCATCATCACCTCCAACAACGAGAAGGAACTGCCGGACGCGTTCCTGCGCCGCTGCTTCTTCCATTATATCCGCTTTCCCGACATGGAAACGCTGCAAAGGATCGTCGATGTCCATTATCCCGGCATCAAGCAATCGCTGGTGCGCGCTGCGCTGACGCAATTCTATGAAGTGCGCGACGTGCCGGGGCTGAAAAAGAAGCCATCGACATCGGAAGCGCTCGACTGGATCAGGCTGCTCGTCGCCGACGATATCGCGCCGGAAGATTTGAGGACCGATCCCAAAAACATGCTGCCGAAGCTGCACGGCGCGCTGCTCAAGAACGAGCAGGACGTGCATCTCTTCGAGCGGCTCGCCTTCATGGCGCGGCGGCAGGGATAGTCCTTTTGCCGGTCTGGTCTGTTGAAAGAGCTTGGCAACCGGGCGCAAATACCGGTCCGACAAGGCGGAGGGAAGTAATGCCGGAAATTGCAGTTCGCCCGATAGACGCGTCCGACTATGCGGAATGGCGGCGCCTGTGGACGGCGTATCTGGCCTTCTACGAGGCCGAATTGCCCGACAGCGTCTTCGATTCTACTTGGGCGCGCCTCTTCGCCGAAGGCGAATACGAGCCGAACGGCATGCTCGCCCTCGTCGATGGCAAGCCGGTCGGTCTCGTCCACTACATCTTTCAACGCACCTGCTGGTCGGAAAAGAACAATTGCTACCTCCAGGACCTCTACGCCGATCCGGAAATGCGCGGCAAGGGCATCGGCCGAGCGCTGATCGAGGCCGTCTACGCCGTCGCCGACAAGCGCGATGCCGCGACGGTCTATTGGATGACGCAGGAATTCAACCATACCGCCCGGCTGCTCTATGACCGCGTGGGGAAGAAGACGCCCTTTATCAAATACCAGCGAGGCTGAGGCGCTGAGGACGATCGGCGGTCATGCGATCAAGGAGACCTCGTCCGCGCCGGGAATCAGGCTCGACAACGCCGTGATCGCGCCGAATTGCGGCCGCCATATTGCAAGTAAATCTTACAGAAAATGTCAGAATTTCTCCCTTTTTGTTACTTTATTTCTTACTTATAGGGGTGACAGACAATCTTGTCCGGGCAAAGTCGGAGTGTGGCATGGCCTTGGGAAGCGAGGTTCTGCAAATCTCTGTTTGGCGCGGCGACGGGCTTTTGGGCCGCTTCGAAGGCTATGAAGTTCCCGAGAAGGAAAGTCAGACCGTCCTCGACGCGGTCGCCTTCATTCAGCAGAATCTCGACCCGACGCTCTCCTATCGTTTCGCCTGCCGTGTCGGCATGTGCGGTTCCTGCGCCATGATGGTGAATGGGGAACCGCGCTGGACCTGCCGGACCCATGTCCGCAAGGTTGCGAAGGCCGGACGGATCGAGATCGCGCCGCTGCGCAACCTCCCGGTCGTCAAGGATCTCGTGACGGATATGGACCCTTTCTTCGAGAAATGGGTGGCGGCGGAGGGCGTGTTTCACCCCACGAGGACGCGCGAGGAGGAAATCGCGCCTATCGATCCGCAGACACCGGAACGCCAGCGGGCCGACGAAGGCATCGAGTGCATCAATTGCGCCGTCTGCTACGCCGCCTGCGATACGGTCGCCGCGAATCCCTCCTATCTCGGTCCCGCCGCGCTGAACCGCGCGTGGACGCTCGTCAACGACGCGAAGGATGGGGCGCGATCGGTCGTCCTCGACGCCGTGTCGAAGGGCGGAGGCTGCCACAATTGCCACTCGCAGGGGAGTTGCGCGGTTTTCTGCCCCAATGAACTGACGCCGATCGCCTCCATCGCCGGCCTCAAGCGGGAGACGGCGAAATCCTGGTTCGGCAAGGGGACGCGCAATGCTTGATCTCAGGCTCTACATGCTCCAGCGCCTGAGCGCTCTCGTCATGGCGCCGCTGGCGCTCGGTCATATCGCGGTGATGATCTATGCCGTGCAGGGCGGCATTTCCGCCGGCGAAATTCTCTCGCGCACTGAAGGCAGCGTCGGATGGGGCCTCTTCTACGGCGCATTCGTCGTCGCCGTGTCGATCCACGCCGCGATCGGCGTTCGCGTCATCGCGGCGGAAACGCTCGGGCTTCGCGGCGTTCCGCTTGCGGCGGTCGGCTGGCTCGTCTGCGTCGGCCTGCTCGCCATAGGCCTGACGGCCGTCTTTTCGGTGACGGCATGATGATCCGGCCGCACCGCAATCATCCCCTGTGGCTGGCGTTTATGCTCCACCGCGTGTCGGGGCTGGCGCTGGCGCTGTTCCTGCCGGCCCATTTCTACGTGCTCTCGCTGGCGCTGAGGCACTCCGCCAGGCTCGACACGTTTTTGCGGTGGACGGACATGCCGATGGTCAAATTCGCCGAGTTCGGGCTGGTTTTCCTCCTCGCCGTGCATGTCTTTGGCGGCCTGCGGCTGCTGGCGCTGGAATTCCTGCCCTGGAGCAATAGGCAGAAGGCGATGGCCGCGGGCGCCGTCGCCGTCGCCTTTCTCATCTCCGGCACCTTTTTCCTGCAGGCGATCTGACCATGGCTTCGCGGTTCGAAATCGACCGGCACGATACCGACATCCTGATCCTCGGAACGGGCGGAGCGGGCCTTTTCGCGGCGCTGCATGCGCAGCAATCGGCGCCCTCCGGCACGCGCATCACGATTGCGGTGAAAGGGCTCGTCGGAAAATGCGGCTGCACCCGCATGGTGCAGGGCGGCTACAACGTCGCACTTGGCCACGGCGATTCCGTCGAGCGGCATTTCATGGACACGATCCGCGGCGGCAAATGGCTGCCCAACCAGGACATGGCATGGAAGCTCTGCGAGCAGGCGGTCGTCAGGGTGCGCGAACTCGAAAACGAGATCGGCTGCTTTTTCGACCGCAATCCCGACGGAACGCTGCACCAGAAAGCCTTCGCCGGCCAGACGGCGGACCGCACCGTCCATAAGGGCGACCTCACCGGCATCGAGATCATCAACCGGCTGATGGAACAGGTCCTGTCGCGCCCCGTCGAGCGCCTGCAGGAACATCGCGCCATCGGCCTCGTGCCCACCCGCGATGGCTCCGCCCTTGCCGGCGTTCTGTTCATCGACATGCGCACCGGCCGCTTCCGCTTCGTCCGCGCGAAAACCGTTCTGATGGCGACCGGCGGCGGCCCGACCATGTACCGCTACCACACGCCCTCCGGCGACAAGACGATGGACGGCCTCGCCATGGCGCTGAGGGCCGGCTTGCCGCTTCGCGACATGGAGATGGTCCAGTTCCACCCGACCGGGCTGCTTGCCGGCGAAGGGACGAAGATGACAGGCACGGTGCTGGAGGAAGGCCTGCGCGGCGCCGGCGGCCAATTGCTCAACAGCTACGGTCATCGCTTCATGTTCGACTACGACGGACAAGGAGAGCGGGCGACGCGCGATATCGTCAGCCGGGCGATCTATTCCGAAATGCGCAAGAACAACACGTCCGAGAATGGCGGTGTCTATATCTCCATGGCGCATCTCGGTCCCGACAATGTGCGCCGCAAGTTCAAGGGCATGGTCAAGCGCTGCGCCGATTGCGGCTTCGATCTCGCCGCTGGCCGGGTCGAGGTCGTGCCGACCGCGCATTATTTCATGGGCGGGGTCGTGGTCGATCCGAACACGAGGACCGCGCTCGAAGGGCTCTATGTCGCCGGCGAGGATGCGGGCGGCGCGCATGGCTCGAACCGGCTCGGCGGCAACGGCGTCGCCAACTCCACCGTCTATGGCGGCGTCGCGGGAGACGTGATGGGCGCGGATGTTGCCCGCATTCATGCTTTCCGGGAACCGGACGAGGCGGTGCTGGAAGAGGAGGTTTCCAGGGCGGTCCGTCCGCTGTCGCTGAAGCCCGGCAACATCCAGCGGCTCAGGTCGGACTTGCAGAACGCCATGTGGGATTATGTCGGCGTGATGCGAACCGGAGCCGGTGTCGCTCGTGGCCTGCGCAGGATCGGGGAGATTTCCGATGAGTTGATGCAGACCGGCGTGGCGGGGGACAATCTCGCCTTCAATCTCACCTGGCACGATTGGCTGAACATGCGCTCGCTTTGCGACATTTCAGCGGTCATCGCGCTTGCGTCAAAGGAACGGGAAAATTCGCGTGGCGCCCACTACCGGGAAGACTTTCCCGACGGCGGCGATCTCGCGACCTCCTATTTCACCATCGCGCGAAGAGCCGGCGACGAGATCGAAATCGGCCGGCAGGATGTCGATTTCACCATTGTCCGGCCGGGCGAGACGATCCTTGCCGAAGACGAACCCGAAACGCTTCTGAGTGCCGCGGAATGATACCGATCGATGCCATCGAGAATACCGCCGAACGCCTGATGGAAAAGGCGGCCATCGAGATTCCCCAGGACTATCTGGACGGCCTCAAGACGGCCGCGTCCGTGGAGGACGGCGAACTCTCCTCCTTCGTTCTCCAGGCGATGCTGGAGAATTATGAAGCGGCGAAGCAGGACCGCCGCGCCATGTGCGGCGATACGGGATGCCCGCGGTGGTACGTCAAGATGGGCAATGAAACGCATATCGAAGGCGGCCCGATCGCGCTCGAAGCGGCGCTTCGCCGCGCCACCGCGAACGCCACGCGCGAAATTCCCCTCAGGCCCAATCGGGTCCATCCTCTCTGGCGCACCGACCACGACAACAATGTCGGCATCGGCGCGCCCGAGATCGAATATGGCTTCGAACCGGGCGGCGAGTGGATCGACCTGATCACGGTGCACAAGGGCGGCCTGTTCGGAACCGACTACCGGATGCTGTTTCCCTCCGACGGGCTTCAGGGGATCAAGCGCTTCTATCTCGATTGCCTCGTCGCCTTCGGCAAGCGCGGCCTTGCCTGCCAGCCGGCGATCATCGGCATCGGCCTCGGCGGCTCCAAGGACGCCTGCATGGTGCTCGGCAAGCGCGCGGCCTGCCTGCGCGTCGTCGGCAGCAGGAATCCCGATCCGCGCATCGCCGCGCTGGAGGATGAGTTCAAGGAGCTCGGCAATTCGATCGGCATGGGCGCCATGGGGTTCGTCGGCAAGTCGATGGTCGTCGATTGCAACATCGAGGTCGGCTACTGCCATACCGGCGGGATGCAGATGAGCGTTCACGCTTTCTGCCTTTCCTCGCGCCGGGCGGTCGCGCGCATTTACGGCGACGGTCGCGTCGAATACCGCACCGATCCCGAATGGTTCACCGACTATCAACGCCGGGAGACAGTGGAATGGGAAATTCCGCCAAGCCTAAGCAAGTCCGCCTGAGCACGACGCCGGCGCGCGGCGACCTCGAAAAGCTCGAACTCGGCGATATCGTCTATCTCGACGGGCTGATCTATACTGGCCGGGAGGGCGTCTATGCGCGCGCGCTGGAGGAGCATGTGCCCCTGCCGATGGATTTGCCGCGCGAAAGCGCCGCCAACTTCCACTGCTCTCCCGCCGCCGCCATAGAGCCGGACGGGACCTACAAGATGGGCGCGGTGACGGCGACGGCGTCCTTCCGCTTCAGCAAATGGATCGGCGACTGGCTGACGCTCTCCGGAGCAAAGCTCATCATCGGCAAGGGCGGCATGACATCGAAGGACTACAAGGCCCATTTCGTCCCGCACGGCGCCATCTATTTGACCACGGTCGGCTACGGGACGGGCGCCCTGCTCGGCCGGGGCATAAAGACGGTCAAGGCCGTGCACTGGCGCGAGGAACTCGGCCTCGCCCAGGCCATGTGGGTGATCGAGGCCGAGAGGATGGGTCCCTTCATCGTCGAAAGCGACATGAAGGGCGACAGCCTGTTCGAGCGCGAGAACGCCAAGATCGAGAAGAACCTCGCTCGTGTCTACGAGGGAACGAAGCCGGCCGTCCTTCGCCGCTTCGGCGAAACCGACGACAGGAGCGACGAAGTCATCGGCTGACCGTTCGAGGCCGCTTCCCCTCCATCTGCCTCACCTGGCGTGGCGCGGAAGAATCACCCTTACGGACAATTCAAAAGGAGAGACGATGTTCGTCGACGAGCGAATCTACACCCTGCACGCAGGGCAGGTCCCGACCTTTCTCAAGCTCTACGAAGAGGAGGGAATGGAATGTCAGGTCCGCATTCTGGGCAAGATGGTCGGCTACTACTACACGGATTTCGGCCCGCTGAACCAGATCGTGCATATGTGGGGCTATGAAAGCCTCGACGACCGTTTCGAGCGCCGCAAAGCGCTGCAGGCCTCGCCCGAATGGCAGGCCTATGCACGCAAGATGCGGCCGCTGGTCGTCAATGTCGAGAACAAGCTGCTGGTCCCGGCCCCCTTCTTCAAGGTCCCCTGAGGCCCGATCGGGTTCAACCAATCGTATTGCGATCTACGCGAAGGCGAACGCCTCGCGGGCGAAGAGAAGGACGCCCGAAACGAACATCAGCCCGATGATCAGCCGCCGGAACTGGTCGTCCGTCAGCTTGTGGTAGATGATAATGCCGATCTGGGCGGCGATCATGGCGACCGGCACGGCGATCGCGACAAGCAGAAGCACGTGCGGCGTATAGGTGCCCTTCAAGGCGAGAACGGTCGTCGTCAACGCGAGGACCGCGACGTTGAAAGGCTGCAGGACGGCGCGCTGCTCCATCTTCGTCCATGGCCGCATGGCGCACCACATGGTCGGAAGCGCGCCGGAGAGGGACGCCGCGCCGCCGAGAACGCCTCCCGAAAGCCCGATGAGGCAATCGATCAAGGGCGTCGGCCGCTCGAAGCGCGGCAGCGAGCGCCGCGCGACGAAGAAAGCGCCGTAGAGCATGAGGAAGAGCGCGATCGTGATCTTCAGCGCGCCGGCGCTTATCACCGCCAGTATCGCCGTTCCGAAGGGGACACCGATGAAGGCCGGCACGAGAAAGCGCGCAAGTCTGCCGGGATTTGCCACAATCCCTTCGCGAACGACAATGAGGCCCTGTACGCCGCTCGTGATCGACATGATCACCACCACCGCCACGGCTTCCGGCGGCGGTATGATTTGCAGCAAAAAGCCGAGCGAGAAGAGCGCCGTGCCAAAACCCGCCAATCCGTTGACGAGGCCTCCCGCCGTAGCGCCGGCGATGAGAAAAAGGAGAAAATGCGGGCTCACTTCGGCGGGGCCTCCTCGGCAGGCGATTGATCGGAGTGGTAAAGGCGGATCGCTTCAAGGAAATTGTCGTGGACTTCCCGGATCATCCGGACCTTGACGCTGTCGCCGCGGCAGATCAGCCCGAGGCTGCGCATGAAATCGCGGCCGCTGCCGAGCGGCAGGTGCTTGAGCGACAGGGGGTTCATGGAGACGCAGGGACGCGGCGCGATGGAAACGCCGATGTTGAAAAGCACCATGCTCGATATCGCTTCGAGATTTTCGAGTTCCATGCTCTCGCGCACCGAGATCTTCTGCTCCTGAAGCCAGGTTTCGATCATCCCGCCGACCACCGCATGGCGGGAGAAGCGGATAAAGGGCTGGGTGCGCAGCAGATGGATGGGATCGTCGCTTTCGACCTCTTGCGCGGCGAGAAGTTCCATCGGCTCCTGCGCGATGTCGAACCAGATCAAATTGTCGGGAATGAAATGCGGTTTCGACACGACGGCGAGGTCCACGGCCCCCCGTTCCACCTGCCGGATCAGGTCGAGCGTCAGGCCCGGAACGACATTGACATGGAGATGGGGATAGCCGGCCTTGAGGCGGGCGATCGTCATCGGCACGAGACCGGTAAGCGTGGTCGGCACGGCGCCGAGCGAAAGCACGCCCTGAAGTCCGGAATCGCCCAGAACCGATGGTATAATACCCTCATAGGCTGCGACGACTTCCCTGGCCTTTGCGACGAGGGCATGGCCGACGGGGGTCAGTTCAGGCGTGCGGCGCGAGCGGTCGAAGAGCGTCACACCCCATTCCTCTTCCAGCGCCTTCATCTGCTGGCTGACGGCTGCGTGCGTCAGGAAGACGGCGTCGGCGGCCGCACTGAAAGTGCCGTTTTCTTCAACGGCGATCAGCGTCCTCAGCATTCGGATGGTCAAGCAGCCCTCGTCATTCTGAAAGATAAACTTTCAGAAACTGTTAGAATTTGTGCCTTTAATAAAAAAGCTCTTTCTCATACTTTTCCCAAAACGGCTCTGGACGCAAGAGGCATCATCCCTTTTGAATGGAAAGGCTCAACAGGAGGAAGCGTGGCGCGGGCGCTTTGGAAGACGTCGCGGCAGATGACGCTCCGGCTTCGCGAAAGGGCGTCATTTCTTGTCCTGCCGTCCCGGCCAGATCGGTCAGTAGCGCCGGCGCACATCCCCGGAGACGCGTGCCTTTGAAGAACCCCGTGCCCAGAACAAATTTGCGCTGTGTCGGAGGACAATGGAAAGACATCCGGCGCTTGGGTGTTTTTGACCGTGCTATAGGCGGGAGATCGAGCGGCGGCTCCTTTCGAGCCGCGAATTGAACGAAATGGTCAGGTGCAACCCGCTGCCGGGTCGCGTCGCAAGTCTCTGGGAGGAGCGATGACCAACGAACCCTTGCTCAGCGTCAAAGGTGTGACGCTGCAATACAAGACCCCTTCGGTGCGCGTGACCGCGACCTATCGCGTCAGCTTCGATGTGCTGCAAAGCGATCGGTTTATCCTGCTTGGCCCGTCCGGTTGCGGCAAGTCGACATTGCAGAAGGCGGTCGCCGGCTATCTGGAGCCTGTCGAGGGCGAGATCAGGCTGAAGGGGCGGCCGGTGAAAGAGCCCGGCCCCGATCGCATGATGGTCTTCCAGGAATTCGACCAGTTGCTGCCCTGGAAGACAGTCAGGCAGAACATCGCCTTTCCGCTCGAAACCGCCACGAGGCTTTCCAAAAGCGAAATCGAAGATCGCGTCATGCACTATGTCGAGAAGGTCGGCCTTTCCAAATTCGCCGACAGCCATCCGCACACGCTGTCGGGGGGCATGAAGCAGCGTGTCGCGATCGCGCGCGGAATGGCGATGGAACCCGACATTCTGCTGATGGACGAGCCTTTCGCGGCGCTCGACGCGCTGACGCGGCGGAAGATGCAGGATGAACTTCTGGCGCTCTGGGAAGAGACACGCTTCACGGTACTGTTCGTCACGCACTCCATCGCCGAGGCGATCAAGATCGGAAACCGGATTCTTCTGCTCTCCCCCCACCCCGGCCGCGTCAGGGCCGAGCTGAACAGCGCTTCCACGCCTGCGGAGGCAGCGGAACTCGAACGGGAAATTCACGAACTTCTCTTCCTTGAGCCGCTAGAGGAGGAAGCCCATGCCTAAAGACGCGCTCATGTTACGACCGGCAAACATGACGCCGGAGGAAGCCTCCGGTGCTCAGCAGGCGCTGCGGCCGGAAATCCGGCCTGTCGAAGGCTCGGAACTGCCCGGACAGATCACCGTCGTGGAAAGGCCGCTTTCCATTTGGGAAACGCTCTACAATGACGGCTCGGTCCGCAAGCTCATTATCATCGTCTTCCTCGCGGTCGCCTGGGAAGCCTATGGGCGCTACCTTCATAACGATCTTCTGTTCCCGACCTTCAGCGCCACCATTTCCGCGTTCGCGCATGGGATACTGACGGGGGAACTCCTGGCGCGCGCGTGGGGGTCCATTCAGGTCCTTCTGATCGGCTATGCGGCGGGCATTCTGTTCGCCGCCCTTCTGACCGCGATCGCCTTGGCCTCGCGTATCGGGACCGATTTGCTCGAAACGCTGACGGCGATGTTCAGCCCCTTGCCGGCCATCGCGCTTTTGCCGCTTGCGCTGATCTGGTTCGGCCTTGGCACAGGCAGTCTCGTCTTCGTCCTCATCCATTCCGTGACATGGGCCATCGCCTTGAACACCCATTCCGGCTTCCTCTCGGTCAGCCGCACGCTCAAGATGGTCGGACGCAATTACGGCCTGCGGGGCTTCGGCTTCATCACCAAGATACTGATTCCCGCCGCCTTCCCGAGCATCCTCACCGGTCTCAAGATCGGCTGGGCTTTCGCCTGGCGCACCTTGATCGCGGCCGAACTCGTCTTTGGCGTCAGTTCCGGCTCCGGCGGCCTTGGCTGGTACATCTTCGAAAACAAGAACGAACTGGCGATCCCGAACGTCTTTGCCGGCCTTTTGACCGTCATCCTGATCGGGCTTGCGGTGGAGAATATCGTGTTCCGCACCATCGAGCGCAGGACGATTCATCGCTGGGGAGCCCAGCAATGATGGAAGAGGCACGAAAAGGCCTTTTCCGCGCATAAAATACCTAACCGGAGGAGATTGAAAGCATGAAGAAAAGAATGACGATGATTGCGGCGGTTTCCGCGGCGATGCTCACGGCATCGGTAGGCGCGTCTTTCGCGGATGTGACGACGGTGAGGCTGGCGAAGGAATTCGGCGTTGGATACCTGCCGCTCTCGGTCATGCAGAAGCAGAAGCTCCTGGTGAAAAACGCCAAGAAGGAAGGGCTCGATATAGAGACGAAATGGCTGCGCTTCACAGGCGGCGCGGCTATGAACGACGCCCTGCTTTCCGGCAGTCTCGACATCGCGGCAGGCGGCGTCGGGCCGATGCTGACCCTCTGGTCACGCACGCAGAGCAATTACGGCTTCAAGAGTCTCGGCACGCTCGATTGCATGCCGCTCGAACTCGTATCGGTGAACCCGAAAGTCAAGAAGCTGGCCGACTTCACGTCCAGCGACCGCATCGCGCTGCCGGCGGTCAAGACCTCGATCCAGGCCGTGACGTTGCAGATGGCGGCGAAGAAGGCCTTCGGCGCCGCTAACGCCCAGAAGCTCGATAAACTCACTGTCTCGATGGGGCATCCCGACGCGCTGCTTGCCATGCTCGGCGGCAAGTCCGGCATCACGGCGCATTTCGGCTCCCCGCCCTTCCAGAACATAGAATTGAGGGACAAGCGGGCGCACGTTGTCGTCAACAGCTATGATGTGCTTGGCGGACCCCACACCTTCAATCTGACCTGGGCTTCCAAGAAATTCGTCGAGGGCAACCCGAAAATCGCAAAGGCCTTCGTGGAAGCGCTGAACGAGAGCTTGGCCTTCATCAAGGCGAATCCGGAAAAGGCAGCCGATATCTGGATGAGCGAGGAGAAGACGCCGCTCACCAAGGAGGAGATCGTCGCGATCATCAAGGGTAAGGACGTCATATGGACGGCCAAGCCGAAGAACATGTTGCCTTATCTGCATTTCATGCATCAGATCGGTCTCGTGAAGAACACGACCGACAATGCGAGTGACCTGTTCTTTCCTGTCACGAAAGAGGCCAACGAAGGCTGAAAAACGTCTCCCGAACTATGCTGGCTTCGGGAAAGGCAGAATATGGTCAACAGCTATGGCGTGACGTGTGAATCCCTTCACGCGTCGCGCCATAAGCCTGTAAGGGGTACGGCAGCCCAGTTGGCGCAAACCATTTTTCTTGCCACCGCGCGGCACGTTTGATTATCTGTTTCAAACAGCGCATGGAGAGGAGCCATGCCAGGCGCCACCATAGCATGCGTGATCTGCAACCAGCCTGCTCGCGCCGCGCCGGTCTTCGCTGATTTCCTGCACTTCGACTGTACCGCATGCGGTCAGTTCAGGGCGTCCGCCTCCTTTATCGAGCAGGCCAAAGACCTGCCGATGGATGCGAGGCGCCAGGCTCTCCAAAACGCCGTCGTCAGGGCGCAATACGGCGCGATGTCGGTTGTAACGACATATGACGTTCCTTAGGCGGTCGGGATAGGAACCGCCACCCCATTTAGCGCTATCGGAACTTATCCGCTAGGACTATCATTGATGGGGCAGGAGGTGCTCTCATGCCGAAGGACAACACGCCTGAACCGACTCCAGCCGAAATCGAAAGCGATATTCGTCGACTCAAGGAGATGGAGACGGACACCAATCCGGAAACCAGGAATCGGATTGATCGCGAGGTCGGGGAACTCCGGAGAGAGAAAGAGCAGATAGAGCGCAAAAGGCGCGGCTGATTCTCTTTCTTTGCGCTCACGGGCCTGTATTTGCGCGAGGCTGCGGGCTTCGCCTTCACGAATATGAAAGTCCGCCGCTCGGCGTTCCGCCATTCATTGGCGGATATGCTGCAATCTTCGATTGGCGGGGGAACTCCCGCCCGAAAACGACGTTTGGTGGTGTTGCCCCACAAGAAGGGCCGAGGAGGACGTCATGACCAGCAGGCATCAATTCGATGTTCCGGTTTTCGTCGTATTTCACGACGAGCAGGAGCGGATATCCTCTGTTGCGGACGCCATGGACTTTCTGCATCGCTGGCCCCTCGATCGCAGAGGTCCGATTTATCGCACCGCCGTGAACGCCTGCGCCGCAGTCAAGGCCGGCCGGCTGCGTGTCGACGACGGACGGCGGGCTTTCATCGGGTTTGCGAGGGCGACCAATATATTCGACCGGGATATGCCCGGCATCGAGATCAGGTCGAGGACAGTCGTTTCCTACCCAAAAGGAACGTTGTAGTTACAAGCGACCGGCTTCGATGATCCGCTGCAGGAAGGCGCGCGTACGCTCTTCGCTCGGGTTGCTGAAGATTTGCGCGGGCGGTCCCTCCTCATGCACCTTGCCGCCATAGAGGAAGCAGATCTTGCTGGCCACCTCGCGCGCGAAACCCATCTCATGGGTGGCGAGAAGCATGGTCATGCCTTCGGCCGCCAGATCGCGCACGATATTGAGCACTTCAGAGACCAATTCGGGGTCAAGCGCCGAGGTGATCTCGTCGAGCAGCAGGACCATAGGCCCCATCGCCAGGGCACGCACGATCGCGACGCGCTGCTGCTGACCGCCCGACAGGCGATCGGGATATTCCTGGGCCTTGTGCTCCAGCCCGATCCTTTTCAACAGACGGAGCGCCTTGGCCTCCGCCTCGGCCCGGCTTTCGTTCAGCACCTTGACCGGCGCCAGCGTCACATTCTCCAGCACCGTCATGTGCGGGAACAGATTATAGCTTTGGAACACGATGCCGACGTCGCGGCGCAGCGCATTCACATCAACGCCCGGTCCGGACATTCGGTCGCCATGGATGCGGATTTCGCCGCCCTGAATGGTTTCGAGGCCGTTCATGCAGCGCAGCAGCGTCGACTTCCCGCAGCCTGAAGGCCCGATCAGGCAGACCACCTGATGCTCCTCGACTTCGAGGCTGAGGCCGTTGAAGACCTTGAACTCCCCATAGCTCTTGGTGATGTTGCGGATTTCGATCATCGCCATGGTGCGGAAAGCCTCTCAAGTGCCGCCGGCGCGCATGCGGCGCTGATCACGCTCGATCAACCTGTCGACGAGGCGAGTCTGCGGGATGGTGATGAGGATGAACAGGAGAGCGACCGTGGTGACAGGCGAAAGGTTGAAATGGTTGGAGGCGATGATCCTGGCCTGATTGAAGGCGTCGATCGAGCCGATGACATTGACCAGCGCCGTATCCTTCTGCAGGCCGATGAAATCGTTAAGCAGCGGCGGGATGATTCGGCGCACCGCCTGGGGAACGACGACGTAACGCAAGGTCTGCATATAGGACAGGCCGAGCGAACGGGCGGCCGCCACCTGGCTCCAATGGATGCTTTCGATGCCGGAACGGTAGACTTCGGCGACATAGGCGCCGTAGGTTAGGGTCAGGGCCAGGATGGCATAGGATTCCGGCGACAAATCCTTCAGCACCGGAAGGCCGGTCAGCGGGATGCCGAAGCCGATCAGATAGATGTTGATGATCGCCGGCAGGCCGCGGAACATATCGGTGTAGATCGTCGAAATCAGCCGGACCGGGCGGGCGGCATCCCCCGGAAGAAGCCGGGCGATGGCCACGATCAGCCCCCAGATGAGGACGAGAATCTCCGCCACAACGAAGATGTAGATGTTGGTCCAGAAGGCCTTGAGCGTGAGCCCAAGCGAACTGCCGATCAACGAAACTTGAAAGAAGGTGCGGCTTACGGCGAGATCGTTGGCGATGAAGAACTGGGCGATACCCAGGAGGATCACCACGACCGCGGCATATCCGAACGTGACATACGCGTCTTCGCGCGAGGCAGCGTTCGCCACCCGCGCGCCGACGACATCCTTGCCTGCCAGCGCTCCTTTCGCGCTCTGCGCTTGCCGCCAGGATTGCACGGCAGGACGGAGCAGCATCAGCACGGCGACCCCGCAGAGCACCAGGATCGCCGTAGTGGCAACGCTTTCCGATTTGACGGACGCCAACGCGGAATGGATGCCGTTCAGCGTCGACCATGTCGCAAGGATCACAAGAACGGCGATGCCGAGCGCCGTGGCCGACCATCCCGTCGGGTCCCTGGGGGTCGTTCCGGCCGCCCATTGCCGGTCGCTGCCGAGAAGACCGGCCCCGGAAACACCTTCTCGGCCGTCATCGGTTGATGCCATCAGGCCGATGCCTCTTACGCGATCAGGGCTTGATATAGGGGATCTTGGTCGGATCCGCGCCCCATGCATCGGCCAGATATTTCTGCGCCAGCTTGTTCAGGGTGCCGTCTTTCTTTAGCGATTCGATGATCTTGTCGAAGGCTTCCTTGTTCGGGGAGTCCTTGGGATAAAGCGCGCCATAGGATTCGCCGGTATGATACTGATCCGGCACTTTCAGAGCGCCATGCGATTGCGAAGCGGCGCCGAGCACGATCGACGTATCGTGAATGATCGCATCGACCTGGTTCGCCATCAACGCCGTGTCCATGCCGCCCATATCAGGGAAGACCTTCACTTCCTTCGGATGGAGATGCTCGGCGACGAACGCGGCTCCGGTTGTTCCACGCATGACCGCGACCCGCATATTCTTGAGCGCGTCCTTGTTGAAGGTCTCGTTTTTCTTGACCATGACGCCGATGTCGGAATCGAAATAGGGCACGGAAAAGCTGACCACTTTCTTGCGTGCCGGCGTGATGGAGATTTCCGCAAGCGCGAGATCGAAATTCTTCGTCTGGCCGGCGACCAGAGCGTCGAAGGAGACGTTGACGACCTTCACCTTGTCGAGGCCGGCCCGGTAGGCAATGTTGGCCGCCATGCAATATTCGTAGCCGTCCTTGATGGCATCCGGCGAATCGCCGTTCCACCAGCCGGGCGCCGGCAGGTTGGTCTCGACCGTCAACTGGCCGGGAATGGCCGGCTTGATGGACACCGAACCCTTCGTTCCCGTCACTTCGCAATTGCCGATCGTAGCGGCGCCGGCAAACGATACGACCGCGAGCGTCGACGCGATCGCCGCCCCGACGGTAGCGACGCTTTTCAACCAAGAATTCATATGTAGTCCTCCCTTTTCAAATCCCATATTCCAGCCGACGCCTTTGACGGCTGCCGTTTTCCAGTTCGCGCGGCCACGATTTCTTGGGGATCGGTTTCCGCTCATTTGCCCCCTTTGTGGTTCAAACAGTCGCAAAAGACAAGCGCGGAGATGTCCTGCCGAAAATGGATGGCGGCAACATCGCTGGAAGCATGGGCCACTTGCCGCCAAATATCCGGCCGAACTTGCGGAAAGTGCGATGCTCGGCTACCCCGTATCCATGACGACGCATCGCTTTATCGCCACCGAATGGCACAATGTGCTGGGCACGCTCCCTCCCGCGATCGCCATTGCCTCGGGCGATGTCGTGATCACCGAGACGATTGATTCCCATGGCATCGACAAGGATGGCGTGGCGCGCGCTCCCGAGCCGAACCCGATGAACGGGCCGATCTTCGTGACCGGGGCGGAGCCCGGCGACGCGCTCCGAGTCGAGATCTTGCGCATGACGCCGATCCGGGCAACCGGCTGGACGCGTGGCGCACTCGCCGGCAATGTCGTCGATCCGGAATTCGTGCGCGGCCTGCCGCCGCGCGACGAGATCAACTGGCGGATCGACCGGCAGGGACTGACGGTAACGCTGGATCCGGCCGTTCCGGGCCTTGAGGATCTCGTGCTGCCGCTTGAGCCGATGATCGGCTGCTTCGGCGTGGCGCCCGCCATCGGGCAGGCTTTTTCCACCGCGACGAGCGCCGAGAATGGCGGCAACATGGATTATCGCGGCTTTTGCCCCGGCGCGATCGCTTGGTTTCCCGTCGCGGTTCCCGGCGCGCTGTTCTTCCTCGGCGATTGCCACGCCAAGCAAGGCGATGGCGAGATCGTCGGCACCGGGATCGAGACCTGCTTCGAGGTCGAACTGCGGCTGACGGTGGAAAAGAACCGCAACCTCGTCTGGCCGCGCGGCGAGAACGCCACCGACATCTTCTCGGTCGGCAACGCGCGGCCTCTCGACCAGGCGCTGCAACATGCGACGACCGACATGTTCAACTGGCTGACCGCCGATTTCGGGCTGAGCCCCGCGGCAGCGAGCCACCTCATGGGCCAGGTCGTCCGTTACGACGTGGCCAACGTCTTCGATCCGGCCTACACCATGGTCTGCCGCATCGAAAAGAGTTGGCTGCCGAAGCGGTAAAACCGGGCGTCGGCGCTATCGGCCGGCACGGCGCTCCCACGAGTGATCATTCGCCGTACGGCACCCAGATGTTCTTGACCTGCGTGGCGCGGGAAAGGAAGTGCCGGCCCTGGCCTTCCGGTCCCGCCCAGTCGCGCGCCGCGCCGTCCTCGGTCCAGCTCTGCTTGAGATTGCCGGCGGAGGCTTCTTCGACCATCTTCGCCCCGGCTGCTGTACCGAAATACCAGACGGCCTCGACATCGTCATGCTCGGCGAGCGTCTTCATCAGAACGTCGCGTTCGCCGGTGACGATGTTGACCACCCCGCCCGGCACGTCGGACGTGTCGAGAAGCTGGTAGAAATCGGTCGCCGCGAGCGGATGCGTCTGCGACGGTATCGCAACGACGCGGTTGCCCATGGCAAGCGCCGGCAGGACCAGAGAGACGAAGCCGAGCAGCGGAAAGGCGGTCGGGCAGGCGATGCCGATGAGGCCGAGCGGCTCGTTCATCGCCAGCGTCACATGGACCGATTTCGTCTGGTGCACCGCGCCGTCGAACTTGTCGGCCTGCGCGGCATACCAGAAGATACGGCGGATCGCGGTCTCGACTTCCGCGCGCGCGGCAGCTCCCGCTTTGCCGAAGCTCTTCAGCCGGTCCTCGAAATCGGCGACGCGGGCGGAAAGGTTCTCGGCGAGATAATAAAGCACCTGGGCGCGGTTGTGGCCGGTTTGCGCGCCCCAGCTGCCGGCCTTTTGCGCCGCCTCAACGGCGTTGCGGATATCCTTGCGGTTGCCAAGGCCGGCGAGGCCGACCGGCTGGCCCTTCGCGCCGAGAACAGCATAGGAATAGCCGCTGTCGGGGCGCGCCTGCTTGCCGCCGACATAGAGCTTCGCGGTGCGGTCGATGCCGATCGCGGCAATCGCGCCCGCCGGTGTCGCGACAGGGGCGGCGGGTACTTCTTCCGGCTTGCGCGCCTTCGGCGCGGGATGGCGCAGATAGGCGGCCATGCCTTCGCGCCCGCCTTCACGTCCGAAACCGCTTTCTCGATAGCCGCCGAAGCCGGCGCCGGCGTCGAAAATATTGGCCGAGTTGATCCAGACCACGCCGGCCTTCACCTTCGCCGCGATGTCGATCGCCAGATTGATGTTTTCCGACCAGACGGAAGCGGCAAGGCCGTAGCGCGTATTATTGGCGAGATCGACGGCGTCTTCCGGCGTGCGGAACGGCGTCAGCGTCACGACCGGCCCGAAGATTTCCTCGCTGGCCAGGATCGAGGCCGGCTCGACCTCCGTCGCGAGCGTCGGCGGGAAGAAGCAACCCTTGGGCGCGGTGCCCTGAAAGAGTTTTACACCCTCGGCGACGCCCTGTTCGACCAGCCTCCTGATGCGATCGAGCTGCACCGGGTGGACAATCGGCCCGATATCGGTCGATTTGTCCAGCGGATCGCCGGTGATGAGTTTGCCCAGCCGCCGGCGCAGGAGGTCTTCCAGTTGGGGCGCGATTGTCTCTGCGGCGAGGATGCGCGACCCGGCGCAGCAGACCTGGCCCTGATTGAACCAGATCGAATCGACAACGCCCTCGACGGCGGCGTCGAGATCGGCGTCGGCGAAGACGATGAAGGGCGACTTGCCGCCGAGTTCCAGCGTCAGCCCCTTGCCCGAGCCGGCGGTGCGCTGGCGGATGACCCGCCCGACCTCGGTCGAGCCGGTGAAGGCGATCTTGTCGATATTCCCGTGATCGACGAGCGCCGCGCCGGTCGCCCCATCGCCGGTGACGATGTTGAGCACGCCCTTCGGAAGCCCCGCCTCATTGGCGATCTCCGCGAAGGCGAGCGCCGTCAGCGGCGTGTATTCGGCGGGCTTCAGCACGACCGTATTGCCCGCCGCAAGCGCCGGCGCGATTTTCCAGGCGAGCATCAGGAGCGGAAAGTTCCACGGGACGATCTGGCCGCAGACGCCGTGCGGCGCGGCGCCGGGAAATTCGTCGGCGAGGATCTCGGCCCAGCCGGCATGATGATAGAAATGCCGCGCGACCAGCGGGATATCGATGTCGCGGCTTTCGCGGATCGGCTTGCCATTGTCGATCGTCTCCAGAACGGCGAGAAAGCGGGCGTGCTGCTGGACATGGCGGGCGAGCGCGTAGAGACATTTCGCCCGCTCATGGCCGGGAAGGGCCGCCCATTTCGGCTGCGCCCGGCGCGCGGCGGCGACGGCCTGGTCGATATCTTTTGCCGTGCCCTGGCTGACCCGCGCGATTATCTCGCCGGAAGCCGGATTGGCGACGTCGAACAAATTCGAGGGCGGCGTGAAGACGCCATCGATGAAATGGCCGAGCCCTTTCCGGTGCTTCTTGAGCCAGTCCTTGACGATCGCCGAATCCTCAGGCGCCGGACCATATTCCATGGATTTCAGGATATCGGTGACAACGTTCATCTCTTCGGACTCAAGCTAATGCGTGGCGCGAGGACGCGGCGTAGCGCCCGGTGACGAAATGATCGAGCTGGCGTTCGATGTCGGCCAGCATGGAGGAAGCGCCCAGGCGGAACAGATCCGGCGACAGCCAGTCATTGCCCAACTCCTCCTTCATCAGGAATTGCCAATTGAGCGCATCCTTGGCCGTGCGCATCCCGCCGGCCGGCTTGAAGCCGATGCGGTAGCCGGTCGCCTCGCCATAGTCGCGCAGCGCCCGCACCATCACCAGTCCGACCGGCAACGTCGCGTTGACGCCTTCCTTGCCTGTCGAGGTCTTGATGAAATCAGCGCCGGCCTGCATGGCGACCATAGAGGCGGAATAGACGTTGCGCAGCGTCTTCAGATCGCCCGTCGCCAGAATGGTCTTCAGATGCGCCGCGCCGCAGGCCTCGCGCATCGCCGCGATCTCGTCATAGAGCGCATTCCAATTGCCGTTCAACACGTGCTCGCGCGTGATGACGATATCGATCTCGTCCGCGCCTTCGCCGACCGCATAGCGGATCTCCTCGAGCCTGAGCGGCAGCGGCATGAGGCCGGCCGGAAAGCCGGTGGCGACGGAGGCGACCGGAATACGGCTTCCCCTCAGCGCCCGCACCGCATGCGGCACCATGGTCGGATAGACGCAGACGGCGCCGGTCGTCAGCCCCATATCGGCGATGCCCAGCCCCTTGACGATATGAGGCGCAAGAGGGTGCCTTGCCTTGGCGCAAAGCCGCCTGACCCGCTCGGCAGTGTCGTCGCCCGAAAGCGTCGTCAAATCGATGCAGCTTATCGCATTGACAAGCCAGGCGGCCTGCCAGGCCTTCTTGACCGAACGGCGGGTGGTCAGCGTCGCCGCGCGGCGCTCCGCCGCGCTGCGGTTGACAGCGTGGGCGAGGAACATTTCCGGCCGCAGCGGCATGCCGGGATTGCGGTTGTCGTTGGCCCCGGCGCGAACAGCGGGCCTGGATATTTCAGATGGGGTCAGTGTGTCAGCGGTCATGGGCATGTTCCAAAATATATCGGGCCGTTCCCTTGTCGGTGATGAAACCGCGCCGGGCATCCATCGGCGTCCTCTTCACCCCTAGCTGGGCCGCTCGACGACCGGTCGATGCAGGATCGGCGCTGAAATGTCTACAGCCGATCTGCTTTCTGCGAAAGGCGGCGCACTGTGCACCGCCGCTTGACTTTCCTGGGCGCGAACAGGGATCCAGGCAACCGCAGCCACGATCGGAATGGAGGCTCCGCAGTGATGCTAGGCGGCGCGATTGATTCCACCATCCGTTTCCTCTATATCCTCATTCCGTGGTGATTTGGCCGGCCGGCTTGCAGCCACGTTAAAGAAATCGCTAAAGGGGCCGCGGAAACGGGATTTCCAGAGGCCGGTTTGCGATTTCGCAGCCGGTTTTTTGTTTTCGGACCACGGTCCGAAATGTGTTGAGGAAGAGAACCGATGCCGATCAAGATTCCCGATCAGCTCCCCGCCCGTGAGACCCTGCTGCGCGAAGGCGTCATGATCATGGACGAGAAGACGGCGCTCCGTCAGGATATCCGCCCGCTGCAGATCGGCCTTCTCAATCTGATGCCGAACAAGATCCAGACGGAGACCCAGATCGCGCGGCTGATCGGATCGACGCCGCTTCAGATCGAACTCACCCTCGTTCGCATCGGCGAGCACAAGGCCAAGAACACGCCGGAGGAGCATCTGATCTCGTTCTATCAGACCTGGGAAGAGGTGAAGGACCGGAAATTCGACGGTTTCATCATCACAGGAGCGCCGATTGAAACGCTTCCCTATGAGGAAGTGACCTATTGGCGCGAGCTGGAGAAAATCCTCGATTGGACCGAAACCCATGTCCATTCGAGCTTCTTCATCTGCTGGGGCGCGATGGCGGCGATATGGCACTTCCATAAGGTGCCGAAATACACCCTGCCGGAAAAGGCTTTCGGCGTCTACCGCCACCGTAATCTCAAGCCGGCGTCGCCCTATCTCGCGGGCTTCTCCGACGATTTCCAGATTTCGGTGTCGCGCTGGACGGAGGTGCGCGAGGAAGACATCGCGCCCGAAAGCGGCCTGGAACTTTTGATGAAATCAGACCATACCGGCGTTTGCCTCATCGCCGAGAGGGCGCGCAACCGGCTCTACATCTTCAATCATGTCGAATACGATTCGACGTCGTTGCGCGACGAATATCTCCGCGACGCCAAGGCCGGGCTGCCCACCAAGGTGCCGCACAATTATTTCCCCGGCGACGACCCGTCGAAGCCGCCGCTCAACCGCTGGCGCAGCCATGCCTTCCTGCTTTTCGGCAACTGGATCAACCAGGTCTATCAAACGACGCCCTTCGACGTTTCGGACATCGGTCGGAAACGGACGGCAGAACAGCTGACGGTCTGAGCCAGGCCTCCTATGGTCCCGAGATGTTCCTCCCCTTTTTTCTCGAACTCAAGGCGGCGAATGTCCCTGTCTCTTTAAGAGAATATCTCTCATTGCTGGAAGGCATGGACGCCCATCTGGTCGATTGCGATGTCGAGGGCTTTTACTATCTGGCGCGCGCGGCGCTGGTGAAGGATGAGCGCCATATCGACAGGTTCGATCAGGTGTTCTCGCATGTCTTCAAAGGATTGCAGGCGCTTTTCGGCGAGAACGGGCTGGAAAGCATCAACCTTCCGGAAGAATGGCTGCGGCGGCTCGCCGAAAAGCACCTCTCCGACGAAGAAAAGGAGCTCGTTGAGGCGCTGGGCGGTTTCGACAAGCTGATGGAGACGCTGAAAAAACGGCTGGAGGAGCAGAAGGAGCGCCATCAGGGCGGCTCGAAATGGATCGGCACCGCCGGCACATCGCCCTTCGGCGGCTATGGCTACAACCCGGAAGGCATCCGCATCGGCCAGCACGAAAACCGGCGCCGCCGCGCGGTGAAAGTCTGGGACAGACGGGATTTTCGCAATTTCGACGATTCCGTTGAGCTTGGCACGCGCAACATCAAGGTGGCGCTGAAAAGGCTGCGCCGCTGGGTGAGGGACGGCGCGGAGGAAGAACTTGACCTTGCAGGCACCATTCATGCCACGGCGGAGCATGGCTATCTCGACGTACAGACCCGGCCGGAGCGGCGCAACGCCGTGAAACTCCTGATGTTCTTCGATGTCGGCGGCTCGATGGACGATCACATCCGCGTCGTGGAGGAGTTGTTTTCGGCGGCACGTGCGGAATTCCGGCAGCTCGAATATTTCTATTTCCACAACTGCCTCTACGAAGGGGTCTGGAAAGATAATCGGAGGCGCTATTCGGAGGTGACGCCGACCTTCGGCCTCATCCGCAAATACGGACCGGATTGCAAGGTGATCTTTGTCGGCGACGCCGCCATGTCGCCCTACGAGATCGCTTATCCCGGAGGATCTGTCGAGCACTGGAACGCAGAAGCCGGGCATGTCTGGCTCGGGCGCGTCCTTCAGCAATGGCCGAACGCGGTCTGGCTCAACCCGACGACAGAAAAGCACTGGGAATATACCCACTCGATCGGCATGATCCGCGAGATCTTTTCCAACAGGATGTATCCGCTCACGCTCGCCGGGCTGGAAGCCGCGACACGGGAATTGTCGCGCAACCATTGACAGGACGCCGCCCTGTCGGTTTTGAGTTTGCCGGGAACGGTCCTGCCGCCGGACCCTTTCTTCTGCAGGGCGCGGACCAAGGGGAGACGATCGATGCACCTATCGCGCCGCGGCAGCAGCCTCATCGCCGCCGCCACGCTTTTCTCCGCCCTCGCGGCCGCGGGTCCTGCCATTGCGGCGGAGGCGCATGGCGTCGATGGCATAGACGGCGCGACGCTGTCATGGGTTTGGATCGTTCCCTTTTTCGGTGTCCTGCTTTCCATCGCGACCGGGCCGGTCCTCTATCCGCATCTTTGGGAACACCATTACGGCAAGTTCGCCGCCTTTTGGGGGGCGCTCGTTCTGGTCCCGCTCGCATTCATCTACGGCCTGTCCCCGGCCGCCGGGATCGCCCTGCACACCATCCTGCTCGAATATATCCCTTTCATCATCCTGCTTTTCGCGCTGTTCACGATAGCGGGCGGCATTCTTGTCGCCGGCAATATCCATGGCACGCCGCTGATGAACGCCGCTCTGCTGCTGATCGGCGCGGCAATCGCTTCCTTCGTCGGCACGACCGGCGCTTCCATGATCATGATCCGGCCGCTGATTCGTGCGAACGACAACCGTCCCTTCTATGTGCATGTGATCGTCTTCTTCATCTTTCTCGTCTCGAACATCGGCGGCGCCTTTACGCCGCTTGGAGATCCACCGCTCTTCGTCGGTTTCCTGCGCGGCGTCGATTTCTTCTGGACCGCCAGACATCTGAGCGAGGAGACGCTGACCGTCGTCGCCATCCTCATCGCCGTGTTCCTCGTCATCGATTTCTATTTCCATTTCCGCGAGGAGGGATTGCCGAAGATCAAGGACCCGACGCCGGACAGGAAAGTGAGCATCCGTGGCCTGCCCAACATCCTGCTTCTCGCCGGCGTCATTGGCGCGATCCTTCTTTCCGCCGAATGGCGGCCAGATGTCGCCTTCCACGTCCACGGCGTCGAAATGCAACTGCAAAATGTGGTTCGCGACGTGCTGATCCTCGTCATGGCGCTTCTCTCGCTTGTCGTCACCAAGAAGGAATATCGTCAGGCAAACGGCTTCGAATGGGGACCGATCCTGGAAGTCGCGAAGCTCTTCGCCGCGATCTTCATCTGCCTGATCCCGGTCACGGCGATGCTGCAGGCCGGTGAAAGCGGCCATCTTGCCCCGCTCGTCTCGCTTGTGACGACGGCGGACGGGACGCCCAACAACATCGCCTATTTCTGGCTGACGGGCGCTCTCTCCTCATTCCTCGACAATGCGCCGACCTATCTCGTCTTCTTCGATCTCGCCGGTGGCGACGCGCACAGACTGATGAGCGAAGTGGCGACGCTCGCCGCCATCTCGTCCGGCGCGGTCTTCATGGGGGCCAACTCCTATATCGGCAATGCGCCGAACTTTATGGTCTATGCCATCGCGCGGCGTCGTGGCGTCGCCATGCCGAGCTTCTTCGGCTACATGCTGTGGTCGGTTTCGATCCTCGTACCGACCTTCCTCTTCATCACCTGGCTCTTTTTCGACTGAAAACGGCCCTGCCCTTTCAAGCAATGGCCGGCGGCATTAGATTGGAGTTTAGGTTAGGCAACCTGGGAACAACCACGTTGAGAAAGGATCGAGCCCATGGATGAGCATCGTTTTCCCGTCACGCATAGGGATGCGGAGTGGCGCGCGATCCTGACGCCGGAGCAATATGCCGTCATGCGCCAGCACGGAACCGAAAGGCCGGGAAGCTGCGCGCTCTTACACGAAAAGCGCGCCGGCGCCTTCGCTTGCGCCGGCTGCGGCCAGAAACTTTTCCAATCGACCCTGAAATTCGAGAGCGGGACCGGCTGGCCAAGCTTCAACGATCCCATCGACGGCGCGGTGGAGACGTCCACGGACCGGACCCACGGCATGCTGCGCACGGAGGTGCATTGCGCGCGCTGCGGCAGCCATCTCGGGCATGTTTTCGAGGACGGCCCGCCGCCCACCGGCCTGCGCTACTGCATCAACGGGGTGGCGATGAATTTCGAGCCGGCGTGACGCCATCTTCTCCCCAGGGGGGAGAAGATGGCTGCGTACGCGGCTGGACGGGGGGTATGTGAGAGCCTTACGGCTCCGTCAGCTTCAATTCGATGCGGCGGTTCTTGGCCCGCGCCTCGGGCGTATCCGACGGATCGAGCGGCTGGAACTGGCCGAAGCCTGCGGCGACAAGCCGATTCGGCGAAACGCCATTGGCTATGAGGAACTTCACGACGGCAATCGCCCGCGCCGTTGAAAGCTCCCAATTGTCGCGGAAGCGGCCATTTCCCGAGAGCGGTATGTTGTCGGTGTGGCCGTCCACGCGCAGCACCCATTTGATCTCCGGTGGGATTTCCTTTTCGAGCTGGATGATCGCGTCGGCGAGTTTCTTCATCTCCGCCTGGCCCTCGGCGTTGATCTGATCGGAGCCTGAAGGAAACAGCACCTCGGACTGAAAGACGAAACGATCGCCTACGATACGGATATTCTTGCGGTCCGCGAGGATTTCACGCAGCCTGCCAAAGAAATCGGAACGATAGCGGTTGAGTTCCTGCACCCGCTGGGCGAGCGCGATGTTCAGGCGTCTGCCAAGATCGGCGATCTTGGTGTTCGATTCCTTGTCCTTCTTCTCCGAGGCGTCGAGCGCGTCCTCGAGCGCCGCGATCTGCGTCCTGAGCGCCGCGATCTGCTGGTTGAGAAGCTCGACCTGCGACATGGCGCGCTGGCTGATCTGCTTCTGATTGTCGAGTTCGCCCGAGAGCGTAGTGATCTTCGCGTTGGCCGCATTGCCGGCGCCCGTGCCCTGCGCCAGAAGCTGCTGCAGTCGTGACTTTTCCGCTTGCGCGGCGGAAAGTGACGCCTGCAGATTGGCAAGCTGGTCCTGCGCGTCCTGATTGTTCGATTTTTCCAGCGCCAAAAGCTGCGTCAGCTGGTTGATCTGCGAATTCAGCTTGTCGAGGACGGCGTCCTTGCCGTTGATCTCACGGTTCAGCACGAACTGGACGAGCACGAACACCGAAAGCAGGAACATTATCGCCAGAAGCAGCGTCGACAGCGCATCGACGAAGCCGGGCCAGTAATCGACGCCATGGGCGGTGCGACGGCCGCGTGCGAGCGCCATTTACAGGGACTCCCGGCTTTTCAGCGATTCGGCGATCCTGTCGAGCGTGGCCCTGAGTTCCTTCTGTTCGTCCGACTGCGCCTCGACCCAGTCGCGCATGATCTGCTGCTCGCTGCGCATGTTCTTCACCAGGCCGGAAATGCCGTCGGCGAGATTGGCCATAGCCGCCGCCATGCGCTGGTTGGAGCCGCCGGTTTCCTGCACCGCCCGGAGTTTTTCCGATAGCGCCCGGATTTCCTCGGCCGAACTGCCCTTTATCACTTCGCCTGGAAGCTCGGAACTAAGGTCGGTGACGGAAGACAGCCAGTTTTCCAGTTCCGTATAGAAGCGGTTCTGGGCGCGGCCGGACTGGAGATCGAGAAAGCCCAGCACCAGCGAACCTGAAAGGCCGAGCAGCGATGAGGAGAAGGCGGTTCCCATGCCGGCGAGAGGCGCCGCCAGCCCCGCTTTCAGCGAATCGAGAATATCGGCTGCGCTTCCCGAGCCCGGATCGAGGGACTGGATCGTCGTGCCGATCGAGGCGATCGTGCCGAGCAGGCCCCAGAAGGTGCCGAGCAATCCGAGGAAAATGAGGACGCCGATCAGGTAACGGGCTATGTCGCGGCTCTCGTCGAGCCTGGTCGCGAGCGAATCAAGGATGGAGCGCAGGGAACTGGTCGTCAGCGCCGTCGAAGAGGAACGCGACAAAAGCTCCTTCATCGGCGCCAGCAGCAGGGGATCGCCGGCCTCGTTGCCCGCGCGGAACGAATTCACCCAGCGTATCTCGCGAAAAAGACGGCCGACCTGTTGGAGGGCAAGCAATATGCCGATGACGAGAACGCCCAGGATCAGGCTGTTGAGGCCGGGATTCTCGTTGAAGGCATGCGACAATTGCCGGAACAGGATGGCGGCCAGAAAGCCCGTGATGATCAGAAATATCACCATCGTCATGAGGAAGACCCGCGGACTGGAGAGCCTGTACGGGTCGTATTCGTATGAACCTCCTGCACCCGATGTCGACAGTCTGAACAATGCCATTCCGTTATCGCCCTTTGGCTTGTTATCGCCGTTTGGAATGAGGTGCCGCATGTCCGGGGACGGGTTTACACGACACCGCTCGCCTCGGAAACACCAGCATGATCCCGCTCGAAAAGCGAGTCGCGCTTCTTGCAATATTGCAGCGCGGCTCCGATGAGCGAGATTCTAGCCGGAATTGTGACAAAAAGCGAAGGCTGTTCGCCAGCGGCCTTATGCGACCGACGAGGCGAAGAACGCCGGGACGGCTTGTCAGCGGATCGGGCGCGCCAGCGTCTTCAACAGCGCGCCATGGATGATCTCGTTACCCGCGACGATCATCTCGCCCGAAAAGATGTCCTGTCCGCCCTGGCCGTCGGTGATGAAACCGCCGGCCTCGCGGATGAGAAGCGCACCCGCCGCGATATCCCATGGTAACAGCGCGCTTTCCCAGAACCCGTCATAGCGGCCCGCCGCGACATAGGCGAGATCGAGCGCCACGGCGCCGAACCGGCGCACCCCGGCGACCTCGCCCATGACATTGCGCATCTCGACGAGATAATTGCCGTGATGGCCGCGTCCGATATGGGGAATGCCGGTGCCGATCACCGCATCCGATAATTGCCGGCGCGCCGCGACGCGCAGCCTCCGGTCGTTAAGGAAAGCGCCGCCGCCGCGCTCGGCGGTATAAAGTTCGTCCATTGCCGGATTGTAGACGACGGCGGCCATGAGGACGCCCTGCCTCTCCAGCGCGATCGAGATCGCGAAGACAGGAATGCCGTGGAGGAAATTGGTCGTGCCGTCCAGCGGATCGACAATCCAGCGATGCTGGTCGTCACTGCCCTCGACCGCGCCGCGCTCCTCCATAAGGAAGGAATAGCCGGGGCGCGTCCGCGATAGCTCATTATAGAGGATTTCCTCGGCCCTGCGGTCGGCCTGGCTGACATAGTCACCCGGACCCTTCAGCGAAACCTGCAGGTTTTGGACTTCGCCGAAATCGCGCGCCAGCGAACGGCCCGCTTTGGTGGCGGCCTGGACCATGACGTTGAGGAGGGCGGAACGGGCCATGGTGGAGCGGCTTTCGTTGGTGGCAGTTGGACCGTTTGTGGCGGCAATCGGCAATCGGCAATCGGCGGTCGGGATTTTTCCAGTTTGGTTTCGACTGCCTATTGCCTATTGCCGACTGCCGCTTAACCTCAGTCCGCCCGCCTCAGATAGGTAATCTCATTCGTATCCACCACGATGCGTTCGCCGGCGGAAATGAAGGGAGGCACGAGGACGCGGATGCCGTTCTCCAGCACCGCCGGCTTGTAAGAGGAAGCCGCGGTCTGGCCTTTCACCACCGGATCGGCCTCCGAGATTTCCAGCGTCACCTGGTCGGGAAGCGAGATGCCGATCGGCTTATCCTCATAGAGTTCCACCGTCACCTGCATGCCGTCCTGCAGGAAAGCGGCGCGATCGCCAACGAAATCCTTTTGCAATTCGAGTTGCTCGTAGCTTTCCGCATCCATGAAGACGAGGGCGTCGCCCTGCTCGTAGAGGAAAGTGAAGTCCTTCTGTTCGAGCCTGACCTTCTCGACCGTTTCGGCCGAACGGAAGCGCTCGTTGAGCTTGGTCCCGTCGATGAGGTTCTTCAGTTCAACCTGATTGTAGGCGCCGCCCTTGCCGGGCTTCACCGAGTTCGTCTTCACCGCCACCCACAGGCCGCCATTGTGCTCGATGACATTGCCGGGACGGATTTCGTTGCCGTTGATCTTCGCCATGATGTCGCTTTCGGAAAGAAACTTTTATGCCGGAATATTGATCCGGGAAATTGCGCGCCTGAAGACCATAAAATTCACCGGGAGGCAAGACCGCCGCGATGCCGCGATCGGACTTACTTCAACCTGTTGGCGCGCTCGATAGCTTTTTTCTGGTCGTCCGGGGAAAGGCCGCTGAAGAAGACATCCATATCGGGATCGCTCAGGCCCGCCCGCCGCGCGGTTATATACCACGCGGCGGCTTCGATCTTGTCTGCCTTGGCGCCGATGCCGTTGAGATAGAGCTTGGCGAGGCGGTTCTGGGCGGCGACATTGCCGCCCTCGGCAGCGACTTTCAGCCAGTCGAAGCCGGCCTTGACGTCCTGCGGGCCGCCGCGTCCCTCGACCAGCCATGTGCCGAAATCGAGTTCGGCGGTATCATAGCCCTGGCGGGCCGCCAGAAGCAGCCATTTACGCGCTTTCGTATCGTCCCGCGGCAGCCCGCCAACGCCATTGGCATAGCCCTGCGAGACAGCGTATTGAGCGTCGGCAAGGCCGCTCTCGGCGGCTTTCCGATAATAAACGAAGGCGCGCGCCAGGCCTTCTGAGCCCGGATTGCGGGCGGAGACCATCTGCGCATAATTGAATTGCGCCATGGTGTTGCCGGCATCGGCGGCTTCCTTCATCAATTCGAACGCCTCGTCGGGCTCCTCCCCTGCGGGCTTGTTGCCCATCAGGATCAGGGCGTAGCGGAATTCCGCCTCGGGGACGCCTTGCTTGGCTGCCTTGCCGTAGAATTCCTTCGCCTTTTCCGGATTGCGCGGAACGCCGAGGCCACGGGCATAGATTTCGGCGGCCAGCGTCTGCGCCGCGGCGTCGCCGGCCTCCGCACGCGGCAGCGCGAGGTGCAGCGCCGTCAGATAAAGACCGCGCTGATAGGCGCCATAGGCCATGTCCGGCGGCCGGGACCCGAAGCGCGAGGGGTTCACCTTGACGGGGGGCGCCTTGCTGTTCAGCCGGTCCTGCAGCGCCGAATCATCGGCGGCATGGCTGGAAGCGCTTCCTGCGATAACCGCAACGCCGGCGACCAGAAGGACAGCCCAACGAGCCGGCATCTCAGCCCTCGAAAACCGGCGCATACTGATCGAGAAGGGTGTTGACGGCGGCGACGCGTTCGGCGGGATCGGCATCCCCAGCGAAGATCGCGTTTGAAAGAGCGACGAATTCCGCTCCGGTTTCCGCCACCCGCCGAACCGATCCGATATCGCTGCCGCCCATGATGATGCACGGAATCTCGACGAGTTCCGCCCACCACCGGCCGAGCGACAAATTGCGGGGATGCGGCTCGGGCGCGGTGTCGTAGCCGAAGCGGCCGAAAAAGATGTAATCCGGCCGCGCCTCGCCGATTTCCATGGCGTCGTGGCGTGTCTTCGCGCCGCCCGCGCCGACGATCATCCGGGATTGGAGGCGTTCAACCGCGTCGGCGATTTCGTCCGGACCCGATTCGAGGTGGACGCCGTCGGCGCCGACGCGGCCGGCAATGCGTGTGTCGCCGGCAAGGACGATCGGGACGTCATGGCCGCCGAGCCGCTCGACGACGCGTTCCGCCCTCTCCTGATAGCCGCCCTGGTCGTGATCATAGTCCGGCAGGATAACGGAGGCCACATCGCCGCCAGCGACAGCCTGCGCGATCTGTTGGGCAAGCCTGTCGGCATCGCCAAACTTAGGCGCGATCAGAACAAGGCGGCAGCGATTCGGCGTTTTTGCTGATGTCATGGCGAGTGTCGTCGAGTGCCCTATGAAGAGGGATCATGTTGGGATTGCGGCATAAAGCAAGGCCCCTCTCTTGAACAGAGCTCGGAGGCAAGGCTTCCCGCCCTCGCCAAGCCGCGCGCCGCCGGCTATGAAGCGCCTTTTGAAAAGCCTCCATGACCGACCTTCTGCACAACCCCCTTTTCTTCGCCACGGCAATTCCCGCCGTCATTCTTGTCGGCCTCTCCAAGGGCGGCTTCGGCGGCGCCATGGCCGTTGTCGGCGTTCCGCTGATGGCGCTCGCCATTCCCCCGGTGCGGGCGGCAGCGATCCTGCTGCCTATTTTGATGCTGATGGATGTCGCCGCTCTCTGGGCATGGCGCTACGGCCCCCGCGACATGAAGACCTTCAGAAACATGCTGCCGGGGGCGGCTATAGGGGTAGGCTTCGGCTGGTTGGTGGCGGCGATCGTGACGGAGGCCATGGTCAAGCTCATCGTCGGCTTGATCGCGTTCGGCTTCGTCGCAAGATGGCTCTGGCAAAAGCTCGGCGGGCGCGAAAAGATCCATTCCCACAACGTGGTAAGCGGTACGTTCTGGAGCGCCCTGTCCGGCTTCACCAGTTTCGTCGCCCACGCCGGCGGGCCGGCCTATCAGGTCTACACCTTGCCGCTGAGACACGACCCCAAGACCTATACGGCAACGACCGTGGTCTTTTTCGCGGTCGTGAACGCGATGAAGCTGATCCCTTATTTCGCTCTCGGCGAACTCGATACGAGCAATCTCCTTGCCGCCCTCTCGCTTGCGCCGGTCGCCATCGTCTCGACCGTCGCGGGCGCGGCAGTGGTGAAGCGCATGCGGGCGGAAATATTCTATCCGCTCACCTACGGGCTGGTTTTCCTACTTTCGTTGAAGCTGATCTATGACGGCACGGCGGGGCTGTAAGCCGATAGCTCCGGCACGCGCTCTTCTTCCTCGCGCGCCACTTATTTCTGCGATGACGCCAGCCTCAGGCTGTGCTTAATCATGGGGGAAAGGGAGGCAGCCATGGCCAATATCTTCGAACAGGATCTCGACCGGAACCCGGCCAATTACCAGCCGCTTTCGCCGCTTTCCTTCCTCGAGCGCGCGGCGCGGGTCTATCCCGACGTGACGGCGATTATCCATGGCTCACAACGCATCAGCTATCGTGATTTCTTCAGGAGATCGCGCCAGTTGGCGTCGGCCCTGGCGCAAAGAGGGATCGGCAAGGGCGACACGGTGACAGTGATGCTTTCGAACACGCCGCCGATGCTGGAGGCGCATTTCGGCGTGCCGATGACCAAGGCCGTGCTGCACTCGCTCAACACAAGGCTCGACGCCGCGATCATCGCCTTCCAGCTGGATCACGCGGAATCGAAAATCGTTATCGTCGATACGGAATTCTCCGCCGTCATGCGCGAGGCGCTGGCGCTGGCCAAGGTCAAGCCGCTCGTCATCGACTTCGACGATCCGGAATATCCCGCCGACGCGCCCTATGCGAAAGGCGGTGGCGCAGGCACGATTGACTACGAGGCTTTTGTTGCCGGGGGCGACCCCCAATTCGAATGGTTCATGCCTGACGATGAATGGGACGCAATCGCTCTCAACTATACGTCTGGCACGACGGGCAACCCGAAGGGCGTCGTCTATCACCATCGCGGCGCGGCGCTGATGGCCTATGCCAACACCATCCATGCCGGCATGGGCAAGCACCCGGTCTACCTTTGGACATTGCCCATGTTCCACTGCAATGGCTGGTGCTTTCCCTGGACAATCGCCGTCCAGGCCGGCACGCATGTTTGCCTGCGCTGGGTCAGAGCCAAGGCGATATATGATGCGATCGCCGATCACGGCGTCACCCATCTGTGCGGCGCGCCGATCGTGATGAGCACGCTTATCAACGCCGCCGAGGAGGACCGGCGGAACTTCCCGCAGACCGTCACCTTCAACACCGCCGCCGCGCCTCCGCCCGAGGCCGTGCTCGCCGGCATGGCGGATGCCGGCTTTATCGTCACCCATCTCTACGGCCTGACAGAAACCTACGGGCCCGCTGTCGTCAACGAATGGCACAATGAATGGAGCCACTTCGATAAGGCTGGCCAGGCGGCGCGAAAGGCGAGACAGGGCGTGCGCTATGCGGCGCTGGAGGACTTGACCGTCATGGATCCCGCGACGATGCGGAAGACGCCGGCCGATGGCGAGACGATCGGCGAGGTCGTGTTCCGCGGCAACATCGTCATGAAAGGCTACCTCAAGAACAGGAAGGCGACCGACGAAGCCTTTGCCGGCGGCTGGTTTCATTCCGGCGATCTCGGCGTCCTCCATCCCGACGGCTACATCCAGCTGAAGGACCGGTCGAAAGACATCATCATCTCAGGCGGAGAGAACATCTCCTCGATAGAGGTCGAGGACGCGCTCTATAAGCATCCCGCCGTCGCCGCGGCGGCTGTCGTCGCGCAGCCGGACGAAAAATGGGGAGAAACGCCGCTCGCCTATATCGAGCTGAAGCCAGGCAAAATGGCGACGGAGGCCGAACTCATCGACCATTGCCGCTCGCTTCTCGCCCGTTTCAAATGCCCGAAAAGAGTGGTCTTCGCCGAGCTACCGAAGACCTCGACCGGAAAGATCCAGAAATTCGTGCTGCGGCAGAGGGTGAAGGCGGACTGAGCCATTTGGATGAAATGGCCGCGACAGGCGAACAAACGGCATTTTCGTCAAGAATCTTCTGACCTGTTAACTCCTCATTAAGCTTTACGGGCGTTTACTCAATTCATCCAGTTATCTGGATTCTTACCGGGTGGTTGGAGCCACTCTGTTTGACGCCTCCCTGTTTAACTCCTGAGAGCCGCCATCCGCGGCTCTTTTTTTTAAGCCTGCTTTTCGCTTGGCGCGCCCTCCTTCCGCCGCACTCCGCCCGTTAACCTTCTGTTAAACATGCGCTTGCCTTTGGCGGTGGATAGACGCAATCTTCCGCTCCCCGAGGGTCATGGCTGTTTGCATTGAGGGGCGGTTCAGCCTCAATTCGGTTCACGAGACGGTACGCAGGAATAGTCGATGGGCGAGCCCGGATACGCGAAAACGGTAAAGCTGGCGGAACGCCGCATCTTTTCTCCGAATTTCAAGCCGCTCTATGATGAAGGCATGGGCCTGGTCGAACAGGCTGCGGAATATCTCGATGGTGAAGGCCGCGCGGAAGCGAAGAAGATGGCGCGCACCGCTGCGACGCTGTATGCGGCGGAATCCATGCGGCTGACCACGAGGCTAATGCAGGTGGCTTCCTGGCTCCTCCTCCAGCGCGCCGCCAATTCCGGCGAAATGACCCGCGACCAGGTCGCGTCCGAAAAGGCGAAGGTAAGGCTCGACACCGCATCGGCCCGCGACAGCGCGCCGGCATGGATCGACCTTCCCGACGGGTTTCGCTCCCTGGTCGACCGCTCCCTCAGGATTCAGGCCCGCGTTCGCCAGATGGACGAGGAGATTTATGGAAACGGCGCGCCGGAGAATGCAACGCAGCAGCGTCGCGCCAATCCTGTTTCGGACCAGATCACCCTCTTGAAAACGGTATTCGCGCACGGCTGACCGCAGCCCGCTGTTTTTGTTTTGTTCACATTCTGCTGGTGGAATGGTGCTTGGAGCGGCATTCTTCCGGCATGAGGGAAACGATTCGCATCATCGGCATTGATCCCGGCTTACGGCGCACCGGCTGGGGCGTCGTGGAATCGTCCGGCAACATGCTGCGCTTCGTTGCGTCCGGCACGGTGCGGTCGGACGACAAGGCAGACCTCGCGACAAGGCTTCGCCAACTGCATGACGGCCTTTCGGCGGTGCTCGGGGAGCATGGACCGGCCGAGGCCGCTGTCGAGGCCACTTTCGTCAACAAGGACGCGGCGGCGACGCTGAAGCTCGGCCAGGCCCGCGGCATCGCGATGCTTGTTCCGGCCCAGGCGGGGCTGCCGGTCGCCGAATACGCGCCGAATGCCGTCAAGAAGGCGGTGATCGGCGTCGGTCATGGCGAGAAGCGCCAAATCCATATGATGGTAAAGGTCCTGATGCCGCGTGCCGTCTTCGACAGCGACGACGCGGCCGACGCCCTCGCGATCGCGATCTGCCACTCGCATCACAGGCAAAGTGTGACCAACAGGTTGGCGATAGCGGCGGAATAGTACAAACTGCCCATTTGTTCTTGACTGTTCTGACAAAGGCCGTAAGTAATACCGACGAGGTATTACCATGCGTGTGACCGAAAAAGGCCAGGTGACGATCCCGAAACCCATACGGGATCGGCTGGGAATAAGTCCCGGCAGTGAAGTCGAGTTTGTCGAGCGGGACTCGGTCGTCGTTCTTGAAAAGCGCGAGAGCAAAGCGTCGCGGGAAAGTAAAACGTTCGAAGAATGGGCGGCCAGCGTTGCCGATACCTTCGATACGATGGGAATGGACGGCAAGGAATATATAGACTGGCTACGGGGGCCGCGTGACGATCTCGACCCTCGTTGACACCAATGTGCTTATCGACATCCTGGGACCTGCCGAAATGGATGCGCGGCGCTGGTCATTGGCTGCATTGAAGCAGGCACTCGCCCAAGGGCCGATCATCTTCAGCGCCATCGTCTGGGCGGAGTTGTCCAGGCCATCGAACGACGAAAACGATCTATTGCGTGCATTCGCCTGGCTTCGGCCGCATCGCGAGCACTTCCCGTTCGCCGCCGCCTATCCGGCCGGCGCAGCTCATGATTTTTATCGCCGTCGCGGCGGGCGCCGGGAAAGGACATTGCCGGATTTCCTGATCGGTGCTCACGCTTTCATATCGGGCCACCGCCTTCTCACGCGAGATGCCGGCCGGTACCGCAGCTATTTCCCCTCGCTTGAAATCATCGCGCCGGATACGCATCCATGAAAGGGATGCGGACATGATTGGCAAGCTGAAGGGCGTCATCGACGAGATTGGCGAAGACCATTGCGTCATCGATGTGCAAGGCGTCGGCTATATCGCCTATTGCCCGATGCGCACCCTCTCGACATTGGGCGCGCCGGGCGAGGCGGTGGTGCTCTTCATTGAGACCTATGTGCGCGAAGACATGATCCGGCTCTACGGCTTCGCCTCCGCGCTCGAACGTGAATGGTTCCGCCTGCTGATGAACAATGTGCAGGGCGTCGGCGCCAAGGTCGCGCTCGCCGTCCTCTCGACGCTGTCGCCGGCCGATCTCGCCAATGCGATTGCCTTGCGCGACATCGCCATTGTGAGCCGCGCGCCGGGCGTCGGCAAGAAGGTCGCGGAACGCATCGTTACGGAATTGAAGAACAAAGCGCCCGCCTTCGCCGGAGCGGCGACCGGCACGATCGGGCTGAAGCAGGAACTCGGCGAAGGCGTGGCGGCCGCGCCGGTCGCCGACGCCGTTTCGGCGCTTGCCAACCTCGGCTATTCCCGAGATGTCGCCGCGAACGCCGTCGCGGCAGCGCTCAAGGCCGCCGGAGAAGGCGCGGATCCGGCGAAGCTGATCCGGCTCGGATTGAAGGAATTGGCGCGGTGATTTCCTTGATAGGTCATCTTTTCCTTACTACGATAGAGCAGTAAGGAGGATTGTTATGGGTATGTTCGGCAGTATTACGTCCAAGGGCCAGACGACTGTGCCAAAGGAAGTGCGCGACAAACTTGGGCTAGAGCGAGGTGCCCGCATCGAATGGGTAGTTGAAGGCGATAAGGCGATTGTGAAACCGCGCAAGCTCCGAGCTGTCGATCTGGCCGGCATTCTGCATCGCCCGGACATGAAACCGCTTTCCATCGAGGAGATGGACGAAGCAATCGGCCAGGCCGTGGCGGAAGACGATGTCCGCATTCAGCGCGAATGGCACGGAGGTATCGGCGATGGTGACGACAAGTGATCGGTGTCGACACAAATGTGCTGGTTCGCCTGCTGACGGCCGATGATGCGGCTCAGCACGCCATGGTTTTGCGCTTCTTCGAGGGTCGTTCGGGCAACGATCCGGCCTTTGTCAGCGCCGTGACGATGGCGGAGACGATTTGGGTGCTGCGCTTCCGCTATCGCTTGCCCCATGCCGACATTCTGGAAGCTGTGTCCTCCTTTCTCGACACGGATGATTTTGTCGTCGAGGGGGGCGATATGCTGTCTGTCGCGCGGGATATCGGCCGGCCGGCACTGCTGACCGACTTCCTCGTTGCCTATTTGGGAGAACGTGCGGGCTGCTCCCGCATCGTCACCTTCGACCGGCGCGCCGCGAAATCGGTGCCGGGCATGGAACTTTTGTCTTGACCCTCGCGCCCCGCCTCATCTCGTCGGAAAAGCACGGTGAGGATGCCGACCAGAGGCTGCGGCCGCAGTCGCTCGGCGAATTCATTGGCCAGGAGGCGGCGCGCGCCAATCTGAAGGTCTTCATCGAGGCGGCTAAAACCCGCGGCGAAGCGCTCGACCATGTTCTCTTCGTCGGCCCGCCGGGCCTCGGCAAGACGACGCTGGCGCAAATCATGGCGCGCGAACTCGGCGTCAATTTCCGTTCCACCTCCGGCCCGGTGATTGCCAAGGCCGGCGATCTGGCCGCCTTGCTAACCAATCTCGAGGAACGCGACGTCCTCTTCATCGACGAGATTCACCGCCTCAATCCGGCGGTAGAGGAGATCCTTTATCCCGCGATGGAGGACTACCAGCTCGACCTCATCATTGGGGAGGGACCGGCGGCGCGCTCGGTCAAGATCGATCTCGCGCCTTTCACGCTGGTTGCCGCCACCACTCGCGCCGGGCTCGTCACCAATCCCCTGCGCGACCGCTTCGGCATTCCGGTGCGGCTCAACTTCTATACCATCGGGGAACTGGAAGAGATCGTCAGGCGCGGCGCCCGTATTCTCGGCCTGCCCATCGGCGATGACGGAGCGCTTGAGATCGCAAGGCGCGCGCGCGGCACCCCGCGTATCGCAGGACGGCTTCTGCGCCGCGTGCGCGATTTCGCCTCCGTGGCCGGCGCCGATCGCGTCACCCGCGAGATTGCCGACGAGGCGCTGTCGCGTCTTGAGGTCGATGCGCTCGGGCTCGACCAGCTCGATCGCCGCTATCTCTCGATGATCGCCATGAATTTCGCCGGCGGTCCGGTCGGCGTCGAAACGATCGCGGCGGGGCTTTCCGAACCCCGCGATGCAATCGAGGATATCATAGAGCCCTATCTGATCCAGCAGGGCTTCATCCAGAGGACGCCGAGGGGCCGCGTGTTGGCGCCGCGAGCGTGGAAACATCTCGGTCTGGAGGCGCCGAAGAATCTGGCCGAACAGCAGATCAGCCTCT